>Ga0256837_1000562_pt1 | contig 30648 bp, 42 predicted proteins | sample 4562384metaG_FD_185976 | JGI IMG/M metagenome (GOLD analysis project Ga0256837, IMG submission 185976) | Hydrothermal vent microbial communities from Guaymas Basin, Mexico - 4561-384 | ecosystem: Environmental > Aquatic > Marine > Hydrothermal vents | place: Mexico: Guaymas Basin | collected... | reverse complement strand
GGTAAAAGACATAGAGAAGATGGTCCAGCAGTAGAATATCCAGATGGTACAAAAATATGGTACTTAAATGGATTACTTCATAAAGAAGATGGTCCAGCAGTAGAATATCCAGATGGTAAAAAAGAATGGTACTTAAATGGTAAATTACATAGAGAAGATGGTCCAGCAGTAGAATACCAAAATGGTATTCGCGAATGGTATTTAAACGGAGAAGAGATTTCTAAAAAGGAATTTTTAGAAACCTTAAAAACAAAGGAAATAAAGTTTGAATGATAAAATAATTGAAGACTAATATAGTACAAACACCAGGGAAAAAAATTTTCTAAAAAGGAATTTTTAGAAAGATATGAAAACGACTTAAAAATAAAATTTAATTAAAGTAAAAAGATGAAAATAGTTACAAAGACAAATAACAATGATAATAAACATAGAGAAGATGGTCCAGTAGTTGAACATAAGGACGAGGCTAAAAGATGGTACTTAAATGGTAACTTACATAGAGAAGATGGTCCAGCGATAGAATACTCAACGGGAAATAAAGAATGGTACTTAAATGGTAAATTACATAGAGAAGATGGACCAGCGATAGAATACACTGGTGGTACAAAAATATGGTACTTAAATGGTAAAAAACATAGAGAAGATGGACCAGCGATAGAATACACTGGTGGTGGTACAAAAATATGGTATTTAAATGGTAAAAGACATAGAGAAGATGGTCCAGCAGTAGAATATCCAGATGGAGCTAAAGATTGGTATTTAAATGATAAAAGACATAGAGAAGATGGACCAGCGATAGAATACCCTGGTGGTACAAAAATATGGTACTTAAATGGTAAATTACATAGAGAAGATGGTCCAGCAGTTGAATATCCAGATGGTAAAAAAATATGGTACTTAAATGGTAAAAAACATAGAGAAGATGGCCCAGCGATAGAATACCAAAATGGTATTCGCGAATGGTATTTAAATGGTAAATTACATGGAGAAGATGGTCCAGCGATAGAATATCCAAATGGTATTTGCGAATGGTATTTAAACGGAGAAGAGATTTCTAAAAAGAGATTTCTAAAAAGATACGAAAACGACTTAAAAATAAAATTTAATTAAGGTAAAAAGATGAAAATATTTATAGAGACAAATGAAAATGATTATATGACTTATTATGAATTAGCAGCGAATGCTATAAGAAATGTAAGTAAGGAGTACGGAGGATTAGAAAATTTACCAAGATTTAAAAACTATAATCTAAATAAATTATTTACTGAAATAGCGGAGGATAATATCAAAGAATTACTTCTTGAATTTACTAATAATTTTTATACTTTATTAAATAACGAAAGTATAGATTTTAAACAGAAAATACAAATGAGAAAAGATTTAGAAATTTATCTAGATGATAAAGCAGATGAGCAGAGAGATAAATATAAAAAAGAAGATCTTTGGAATGCTTCTGATATTTATATAGAATGAGAAAATACTGATAGTATAGATACTATCAGTATTTTCTCCTGACAAATATTTTAGATATTTGGTTTAATAATAGGCGGTGTTAAATTTGGTGCAGATGATGTTTCCATATGTGGTTGTTCTTCTGCATATGAAACTTCCTCTTGAGCTATTTGAGAATCTTCGGTACTGAGTACTTCTTGAGGATTCATTTTTTTAATTTTATTTTGAACTCTTTTAATTTTTTTAGAAATTTCTGGAATTTCATCTAATACTATATTAGAACTTTCCAGAGATTTTTTAAGTTTAGTTTTATTGATAATTAATAATACCTCTCCATTTTTTATTTCAATAGTAATTCCAAATAATTCCAAATTGTTATTCCCAAGGAATCTTTGAACACTAGTACTTACTTTAAAGTTAAGACTTTGTAAATAACGATTAATTAAAGTTAATGAAATTGCTCCAGATGTATTAAATTGAGCTTTTATCTGTTCAAGTAAATCTAAATTGTTTTTCATCATTATTGGATCAGAAACATTTTCATTTAATTGTAAACCAATTTCTTTCCAATCTGAATTTAACATTTGTAATATTAATTCCCCAGATGGATGCATTTTAAGTATTTGAATCCAAAAAGTTGCATTCTTAATATTAGTCATTGCTTTTGGTTTATCTAATTTAGTATTCAAAATAATACTCCAAAAAGTTTCCAACTCTTCTTTAATATTATTAACGAAATCTTCAATTGTAATTCCAAGAGAAGTTGTTAATTCTAATAAAGTTATTTCTGAATTAAAATAAACCATTCTTCTATCGGAACTTGGATGTCTTGCTGGAACCATACCATTACTAAACATCATAATATTTAATTTTTTATTTTTAGATTGAGTATCAACACCTTTCTTTTCAATTAATAATTTATCAGAACCAGTAATTAATTTTAATGCATCGTTACTTTTTTGTGTACTAAAATCACCCTCATCGAGAACCATTAAAGAACAGCTTTCTAAAATACTATTAAAATTTGACATTAATCTATCAGTGCTTAAAATTTTAGTAAATTCTGAATTCACATACCATTCAAGAACTGTTGTTACAAATAAATTTTTACCTGCTCCAGGTACTCCAAAAAACACAGGTACCGTTGGTAAAACATAATGATTAGCAGTAGCAGTAAGCCAATTAATAAACCATTCTATATCACCTTTTTGTACTAATTGTAATATGTATTTATAAGTCCAAGGAGTTTTAGATTTCATAATTGCTAGTGAATCTGGCAATGTAAATTTTTCAGGAAAATCCTCTTGTAGTTTATCACATGCCTCATGTGCTTTAATATAATTTTTACTTGGTACCCAAAGATTAACAAACTTAATAAAATTCCTTTGGAAAACAGTTGGTTTTCCTGGTTGGAATTCTTCAAAAGCTTCTATAATAATTTTTCTTTCAAAAGCATAACAAAATTCCTTTTGGAATTCTTTATCAATATCAGTAATATTTAATTGATTCATTAAAACGTGATTGCTAAGCAAATGCATTCCATCAAAACCAAAAGTTTCTCCGGTATCAATATGTCTAATAATACAAGCTCTATTTTTATTAGCAAGTCTGTAATAAACATAATTCTCAATATCTATCTTTTCGATAAGAACTTCTATAAGTTCATCGAGTTCCATTTTTTCAAATTCTTTTTTATCAGTTTTCTTAAATTTAATTCCAGTAAGATCAGCAATTTTATTAATTGCATCCCCTTTTTGAATTTCATGTATTTTCATAAACATTTCTATTAATGTATATGAAGTATCATCATGAAAATCTTGAAATTTTAAAGAATTTTTATATACTGCCATACTTGGAGTACGTTCTTCGTGGAACGGACATAGTATTTTCCAATAACCACCATGATCAGGAAAAGTAATATCAGGAAATAATAACGTTAATTCAATTTCTTTATTATTTAATTTTTCTTTTAATGTATTAATTAATTCATATTCTAATGGATTTGTATTCATTAATGACATATTATTTTTAGATTGTGCCATATTTATTCTGGCATCGTCCATCATAATATCTTTATTTAATTTATTAGTTTTTACATCTTGAGCAATCTTTAAAAAACTTTTTGTAATTTCAATATAATAATTTTCAAAACCTTTTTTCTGAATATCCGTATAACCAGAAGCGATAATTTCTGCATCTATTCCAACAATAATATTAGTACATGCTGTTTTAAGAACTTCGAAATTATTAAAATCAAAAATACTTTCTTCACCTAATGTACAAAAATCAGCTTGAAATTGATATTTTTGGTTAATGATACCAGCAACTCTTTGAGTATGAGAAATATCTTTAAAAGTTGCATCTATGTCTAATTCAATCTCTGAAAAATTTCCCATAATATCTTTTACGAGTACACCGAACTTTTTACCTCCCATGATTTCACCAAGTCTACCAAAAATCATTTTCGCATCTGTACTAAATAATTCTTTATCAAAATCCATAGCGATTTGTATACCACCACCAGAAATTAAAGAAAATGTTGGCACGACATTATCAAAACCATTTATTTTTAAATAATGAGTTATTTCCATATAACTTCTCATTATTATCATTTTTCTATAATTTTCATCTAATGTGTAAACGTGAAATCTTTCCTTTGATCCTTTGATATGTGCATCTATATCAAGTACTAAAGTACTTAGTTTTTTAAAGGTGCTTATACTTGGAGCTTTTACCCTATTTTTTTCATTAAGATTATTTTTATTGTATTCAAATATCCCAGAAGATATTGAAATACCGCACTCATGATAAGGAAGAGTACTTATTTTATTTCTTAAATATTTAATTAAATCATCCGAAGTACGCAATTGAACATTATCTGTAATTTCAAAATTTTTAATATTTTCATACATGTCTTTATATTCTGGTTTTACTTTAGCTTGAAAAACTATTCTTGCAGTTTCATCTAATCCTAATTCCTGAACTTTAAAAATCCTATTCCAATATTCATTTACATTTACTTCGTTTATTATATCGTTTATAACATCATTTGTCATTTTTGTATCCTTTAGTTTATAAGAATATCTATTATTCTTATTTAATTTCTTAGTTTAAATTTTAATATTTCTTCTATTTGAGAAAAATAATAAAATGGAATTCTTATTAAATTAATTTTATTTTCTTTGCAGAACTTATTTTTAATTTCATCTCTTTTTTTAGTTTCTTTAAATCTTTTAAATCCACCAAATTGTTTTATTTCTTGAAAATGTTGTACTCCATCATATTCGATAACAGTATTTAATTCTGGTAAATAAAAATCAAAAGGTAATTTTAATTTATCAAAACAATTTTTAAATTTATATTCTTGATAAAAGGTTAGTCCAGTGTTTAATAAATAATTTCTTATTTTTATCTCACCTTTTGAATTTTTACAAATTGGACATCCAGAACCATTCATATGGCTCATTGGTGTTTGTAAAAATTTTCCATGTTTTTTACATATTATAAGTACTTTTGTTCTGGTAGTTTTATAATCAACTAAAGAATAATCATAATCATCAAGGTGTGTTTTCTTAAATCTTTCTATTATTTCTTTACCTGAATTCTTTCCTCTTTTATTACAAAGTTGACATCCGGAACCATTCATATGATATTCTGCGACTTGTTCAAATTTTCCATGTTTTCTACATATTATTGTTACTTTATCCGCTAAAGTTTTATATTTGACTAAAGAATAATTATACTTGTGATTATGCTTTTTTATACACCTATTTATAAATATTTTATTATTTAAAGACATTTTAAATATTATTTAGTACAGTTGTATAAACCCAGTAAGCTATCAGTCTTTACACCAAAATTTTGAACAGCTAAAGAAGCTGAATTTATAAATTTTGTTTTATTAACAGTACTGAAATTTTCTTCGGCTTCTTTAGCTGCTTCTTTACTAAAAATAGCTATAGCTGCCATAATATCTCCGTCTGAATTTTTTAAGGAAGGGGTACCATTTAAAAAAAAGTTGTGAGCTTCATCATGTTCCATAACTAAATCTATCATTTTATCGTCTTCACAATTCTCTATTTTTTCAAAAATTATATCATTACATGGTATTAATTCTATTTTTCCAGTATTTACTAAATTGGAATTATGTTCAATTGATATATCTTCATTTATTTTTGAATAATTTTTAACTATTTTATTATCTTTTATAAAATATTTTAATTTTCTAAAACTATCTTCTAAAAAATTTATAATTTTAAAATCACCAGAATTAAATAATAAAGAATATAGATATTGATTATTTAAATATCTTACTATAAATTTACCATCAGTTTTTCTAATACTATAACCACATTCTAATAAATTTAAAACTAAACTTATACTATATATATTTAAATTAGATGGAATTACATTATCATTAAGAATGTGTAATAACCCAATTAAAAATTTATAATTTGAATTAACTAAAATATATTTATTAAAACTCACTTTACCGTATTTTGTACTTAAAAAACTTTTAATAAATAATAATTCAATTTCCGAAAACTTTATTTCTTCTGTTTGACTTAAGGCAATTCTTTTTCCAAATTCATACGATAATTCAACATCATGTTTAGTATTAGTATTTTTATCATGTAATTCAAGAAACATATTATTTCTTTCATCAAAGGAATATCTATATAATAAAAAATAATTTTTATTATTTTTTTGTATTTCTAATACATCTGGATTTTCTAATAACATAGTTTTTTTATTTAAAACCATGATTGATTCTTTTTCTGAGATTCTAAAATCAGTTTTTTTATTAAATAAACCTATATTAATTCTATCTTTAATTATTCCAAAATCGTTTTTGCTTAAAATACGATATTGTGTTTTAACAGTATGGTAAGTACTGCCTATAATTTGTTGAGAAATTGGATTTATTACTTCATTTGATTGAGTCGTTTTTAGACTTATGACTTTTTTAAAAGACATTTTTGTTTCCTTTTATAATTATGTTTAATATATCTATTATAACTAGTGAATTATCGTAGTTATTTTAAATTGATTATACCTTTGTTCTGGTCGTGAAATCAAACGACAGGAAAATCAAGGCGATTGCCTTGATTAATCTACTTTGATTTGAACGAAATTATTCTTTTTAAAACATATTGGACATAATGTATCTAAAGAATTTTCTCTCATATATTTATATGTTTTGTGATATTTATTATCGTATTCATCATCTGTAACATCATCTGTATTTTTATCATCTACTGTTACTACTTTAGAATCTCTAAATGGATACAATTGAGTTTCCTTAAATTTATAATAACAGCTTTTACACATATATAAATCATTATTATCTTCTAAATCTATATCGGTTACCCATTCTTCCGGAATAATTATATTACGAAATCTAGAATTTGGTACGAAGTACTCAAAACTAAATTTCTGTTTCATTGCATCTCCAGAAAGATAACGATAAACACTAAAGTCATTAGGTTCTATAATATGATCAGCTATTTCATTAAACAATAAATCTGTTTTTTCATCTATTACTGTATTTTCATCACCAACTGTTTTTAATAATTCTTCTTTACTTTTTATAGTAATTTTCATTATGTTTTTTCCTTAACTAACTATATTTAAATAATCGTTTTGTATATATGTTCTAAATAATCTTACTATTTTTTCTAAATCGGTATTCTGAATAATTGATTTATAAACACCGTAATAATTATTTTGTTTTATAACATGTTCTTCGAAAATATCTCTAGAATTTTCTAAAGTATTTTTCTTACTTGATTCTAAAATTTCATCTACTATAGTAATAAAATTTTTAGTTTTATTAATTTTTTTATTAATTTCATCTAGTATTAAATCTTTTAATAAATGTATATTTTGATTATCGTAATCAAAAATATTATTTAAAAGATTTAAATTAGGAGATTTTAAATCATTTAAAATAAAACTATTATCTATAATATCATTTCCTAAACCATTAGTATGTAATGTTTTTAAAATTGGTTTTAAAATTTCGAAAGGTAGTATTTGCATAAAAAATAATATAAATTTTTTTAAAATTGTTTTTTTATCTTCTTTAATTAATGCTTTAAAACTTTCTAAATCGATATCTAAATAATTTTCATTTAAATTATCTAAAAAATCCTGTATTAAAGAATCCATTACTATTTTTAATTCTCGGTCTTGTAATTTTTCAAGATCACTTTCAAATAAATAATAATTAAAATTTTTAATATCAATACCGTGAAGATATTTTGTCTCAGACAAAATATCTTCAATAGATGGTTGAATTATGTTAGGGTTAATATCATTATCTGAAGGATCATTATTTGCATAAAATATCATTTTAAATCCTTTGTTTCTTATTAATATCTATAAAACTATTCTTATATTTTTAAGAAAACTTTAAAAAATCTTTTAGTTCAACTTCTTCATAATCACAGTATTTATCTTTTAATCTTAAAGTACCTTTATTATTATTATTTTGAAAAGCGACGTGTATCCAACCAGTTGGAAAATATTCTCCAATAAGTTCTTTATAATCTAATTCATTAATAAATTCTATAATATCATATAATTTTATTTTTTTATTATATGGTTTGAAATCGGCCGCTAAACCCTTAGCATGATTACTCGTTACAGAACTACCAATAGCTACACATAATTCTTCCGTTCTAAAACCAGAAGTTATTTTTATAGGACCAAATTTATCCCGAAGTGGTTGAAGAATATAATTTACTAAATCTTTTATATTCTGTAAATATTTTCTAGGTAAATCGTTGTTTATATTTTTTCTAAGAGCAGTGCTAGAATATAAAAATTCACTTAATGTAAAATTTTTAGATAATTTAATAGTCTTTGCTTCGTTAAATTTAATAGTATCTTTAATATCTAATTCTGTAGTGATATTAGTCATTTAAAATCCTTTAATCAGAACATTGTACTTTATAATCTTTAAACTTTTTACTTATTAGTAAAGAATTTTCATTAGGAAAAGCATAACATTCTTTTATCAGAGCTTTTGTTTCATCAAAATACTCAATTTTTTTTGTAATTTTATATGGAACTGCTATTTCATGTCTACCAATTCTTTTTAATGGTTGCTTATATCTTATATAATTTTCAACAAAAACAGTTCCGTATTCAACTGCTAGTGTTCTAGCATACGCTTCTAAACGCTTCCAAGGACCTTGATTTAATTTAGAAGATTGTACTGCTATATTACTCATTTCGTAAGCTTCCTTTAAAATCGCTTTATCGAAATCTGTTGCAGCGTCTGCCAACATATGACCTTTGTTATAAGTTGGTTGTTTTTTAAAATCAGATGAGTAATTTCTATACTTTGCAGGAATTTTTTTCTCTGATCTAAAACCTGGTCTTTTTTTAATATTGATTTTATTAACCAGATCTCCATCTAATTGATATTTTACCATTACTGGTCCCTTTAATTCATAATTGTAATAACTACTGTAATAACTTTTATGGATAACTTGATCATAAGCGTATTCTTTGTATTCTAATTGAGTTGCTAATAATGAAGTAAAACTGGCAATCACCAGTACTATAAACAACTTTATTGATTTAAATAAATTTTTTAATATTTTCATATCAATCCTTTTGTTTATAATTTTTTACTGCTTTTTCAACAGATCTTCCAACTACATAACCACCTAAACCTATTTTAAGCAAATCCCACATATCAGGTGGAATAGTTAAAGATATTCCACCATCAGTAAATAAATTTATATATGGATAAAAAATATAGTTATTTGTTATAATAAAAACGAAAGTTAACATAGTAATTGGTCGCCAATTTTTAGCCATCCAGCTTTCTGAATTAATTTCTGCCTTGATTACTTCGCCTTGTTGTTTCGCAACTTCTTTACCATAAGATTCTATACTTCTTTGCATTTTTAATTCATAATCTCGTAAACCTTCTTCTAGTTTAGCCTTTTGAGCAGGAGTTAAATTTGGTGGAAAATAAGATTTAAAAATATCTACACCACTTTGAATAATATCCGAGACGAATGGAACTGTCATAATTAATCCTTTTATGTTATTGTATTAAATCTTTGTTTAGCTGTGCTAGAATTTAGATTATGGTCAATTGTTGGTTGACCATCATGATCATAACCTAAATGAGGAGTATACTTTAGTTTAGAGCTTGGTGTATCTTTAGTTGGTGTATCTTTAGTTGGTGTATCTTTAGTTAGAGTATCTTTAGTTAGAGTATCTTTAGTTAGTGTATCTTTAGTTAGAGTATCTTTAGTTAGAGTATCTTTAGTTAGAGTATCTTTAGTTATTTTGTTATTTCTAATTGCTTTTGATTTTTTAAGCCAATCAGCTCCTTCTTTAATACTCTTACTACTATCTCTCATATTTGCAGCGATTGAATATTTTTTATCAACTGTTAACGCTTCTTCCAAAATTAATTTTTTATTTATCTTAAAACACAGCATGTGCTTCCTCCCATTAAATAAGCTATAATATTAACAATTAAAACAATTCCTAATGGTATAATAATATCAAAAATTGTTTTCTTTTTGTTGTATATTTTCATTTTTTATATTTTCCTGTCGTATATAATTTAATTCTAGAAGTAATACAATCTAAATAAAAATATTTCTATTTTAATAAAAATTAAAAACATATATACATTTTTTCCTAGTTATCTATTTTTGTTTTCTTTCTTGTTTAGCTAATACTTTGGCTATTTCTAAATCTTTTATATCATCTAATATTCTTTGTACTTCATCACTCATGTATACAAACGAAGGAATTTTTTTCCTTCTTGGATACAATTCTAAATAATATTTATTGATTTTATTCTGAATAGATTTTTTAACTTTTATTCTTTTTGGTACTTCATTTGGATGAATGTAGTAATAATCAATTTCGTCGTAAGTTTCTACATAATCTCCATTTTCTAAATAATCAGCCGTATTTCTTAAAAACTCTGGTAAACTTATAGGATGTTTTGATTCATCTGCACCAAAATATCTTTTAAAAGCATTTTCCATTTTTCCAGCAAGTGCGTTTGCCCGAAAATCTAGAAAAGTTCTAACAGTGCCTTGATTAGGTCCAGGCACTGTTGCTTTTAATTTATGTTTATGATCAAGAACCGCTTTATTCAAAGGGATTTTAAGTCCAAGTATTGGACATATTTCATTATGTTGTTTCCAAATACGTTCTTTAATCGTTAGAATATCTTTTGATTTCATATAAACTAATTTTATATTTTTATCATAATCTATTATTTCATTATTGTCTTCGTTTGGTCTCATATTTTTCCTTAAAATATCATTTTAGCTAATTGTTTTATAGCATTATCTTCTTGTTTTTTAGATACATTTGCTTCTTGATTATTAAAAGTATTAATTATTTCTTTTTTAAAATCTAGAATTTTTAAAATATTTTCGTCTATTGTGTCTTTCGTAACCATTAGAAAAGCAGTTACATCTCTCGTTTGACCAATTCTATAAGCTCTTGCAATAGCTTGATGTAATACGGCAGGATTCCACCATAAATCATATATAATTACTTTATTAGCATTATTTAATGTTATACCAGCATTACCAGCTTTTAGAGAAATTAATATAATGCTTTTTGGAAGTAATGATTCTTGAAAATCATTAATTATTTTTCCTCTTTTTCCTGATGGAGTACTTCCCTCTATTATAAAAGCATTTGGATATTTTTTCTTAAACATTTGGATAGTACTTGAAAAACTACAAAATATTATAATTTTATCATTTTCTTTAAATGATGTTATTAATTCTTTGGTTTTTTCAAATTTTGAACTTATAACGGTTCGTGCGTTTATATAATCTTTAACATATGATTCGTGTCTTAACATTTTAATATCGGATGTCAACTGTCTCATTCTCATTAAAGAAATTATAACATCATTATAATAAGATAAATTGTTATCTGATTTAGCTTTTATTAATTTATTTCCATAAAATTTTTTTATTTCATTATGTATTAATTTTTCTGATTGACTTGCAGGAATTAAAATAGTTTTATGAATTAAATCTGCTTTTAATTCATTTTTTGTTTTTATTCTTCTTAAATAAAAACCATCTATAAATTTTCTAGCTATACTTGCTAGAAAATTTTCCTGTTTACCTATCTTTTTTAATTTATTAAAGATTTGACTAAATACTGGATTTATAAAGTACATTACATTAAATAAATCCTGTACTTTATTTTCAATAGGAGTACCAGATAATAAAATAATAAATTTTTTATCTATGGTGCCTATTTTTTTATGTGCTTGAGTTTTATCGTTTTTTACCTTTTGAATTTCGTCCAAAATAAGTAAATCTGTTTTAGCTATTTTAGTACCAATAAAAGATTCATAAGAATAAATTTTAGTATTTTTTAGTAATTCCGGATAAAATAGTTTGATTTCTTTTTCCCAAACTGATATTACAGAAGCCGGACAAACAACAACGACATCTTTTAATTTTGATAGTTTCGCGAAAGCAATTGATTGTATGGTTTTACCCATACCAACATCATCTGCTAAAATAATACCTGGTGTTTTAGCATAATATTGGTTTAATAACCAAGAAACACCTTCTTCTTGATGAGGATATAAAACAGCATTGAAATTTTTGATATTTTTTACTTCTGGTAATACTATATTTTTTTTGATATTTTCTGCTTTAGTTTTTTGTTCTTTAAATTTTTTAATATCGTTACCAAGTACTAAATTTAAAATATTTTCTAAATTTTTTATGACATCATCTTTAAAAAATATATACTTATCATCGAAATAAGTTATTATGTATAAATCACCTTTGGTTCCTTTATCTATTAATTTTTCATATATTCCTTTGTATGTTTGAGTCAGTGTATTTTTAATTACAGGGAATTTGTATTTAATTATAGTTTGATGATCTGAACCTAAACGAGATTCAAATCTTAAATCAACAGGTAACGTTTGTAATAAATTTTTAATATTATTTATGGTCGTTGTATGTCCAGAAAATAAATTTTTAGTTTTAGCATGTATATTAGATTGAATAAATTTTAATAAATTTTCATCTGGTTTTAGAATTTTTTTAAATTTTAAATCAATTGCTCCAATATTATTATATATAGATTCAGTATAATATTGATTAGAAGAATATTTTAATCCAACGAAGTTTAAGTTAATATTTTTAAAATCGTTTTCATTTTCTAATCTAGTTGACGATATTAATAATAATTTTGGGGCTCTAATATCTATATTTGGAAGCTTTTTTTTATCTGAAGCATAATCAACGAATGCTTTATCAATTTCTTTAATATATCTTTTAGGATTGCCTCTAAAAAATTTATCATCGGATGCCAAAACATTATCGATTAAAAATTGTTTTCTATTCTTTAATATACTTGCGCTATTATTTACTTTTCTATTTACTTTTCTTGTTGTACCAGAGTCTCCTATTGAATCTAGAAAGGTTTCTTCTAGAAGTGCTTTTTTATTTATATTCTTCATCATAATTTATTTATTACCCTCATATCTAATGCGTAAGAATCTCCACTTGGATTAGTAAAAAAACTTTTTTTAACTTCGATCGTTAAATCCAATCCACTACCAATACCATCCATTACTCCATCATTACCAAATGAATAAGGAGCACTATGTAAAATAAGATATTTTTCTGGATCTAAAACTATTCCAAAATGAGCAGCATTTCCAACAATATTAGATGAAATTAAATTATTACCATCGAAATTAGTATGTAATCTTTTTCCATTTATTTTTTTAATATCCGGTTCCCACCAAAATAAAATAACAGTTCCTTTTTTTACATCTTTTATATTTTTCTTAGTAATTTTAATAGGTTTTCCAAATTTTAAATAACCCTTTAAAAATGTTTCGCTATTTGCTTTATATTTATTAATTAAATTTTCTTTACCTATTAATTTTAGTATTGATGTTAAGCAGGTGTCCGTCATATTCGTTTCCCCGTTTATTCTTTTCGATTGTTTAAATGTGGCTTCATTTAATATTTTTTTAGAATCTTTACTAAAATATTCTTTAATAAACTTATCTAGTTTAGTTGGGATTATCGTCGCGAAAAATTTACTTATTGAATCTAGAAAGGCTTCTTCTAGAAGTGCTTTTTTATTTATATTTATTATCATTATTTTTTCCTTAATTAATAGTATATCCATTTAGATAACGAGTTAGTTATCTAGTACTATCTATAAAATTTATATCTTTAAGAGGTATCTTATCTAAGCTTTTATAAGATTTACTTCTTGCTCTATGAGTACTTATATAAAATCCTTGTTTATCTTTTTTACAAGTAAAACCCATTTTCTTTTTAATACCTTTACATGGTATTGAATTATCATAGTATTCAGATTCATATATTGGACCTGCTTTGGCTTCCAGTATTAATCTTTTATTTATTTTTAATATCATAAATATTGTCCTTTATATGAAACTCGGTTTTGAATTTTTTTCTATGTAATATTTTCTTGCCTGTACTGCTCCAGTCGCAGCACCAGCAGATATACCTATACCAGCACCTGTCCAAGGACTACCAACAACATCACCTATTAAAGCACCTGCTGTTAAACCAGCTAAACCAGTTCCTAATGTATAACCAAAAGCTTTTCCATGACTTTGAGGATCTTTTAGGTTTTGCATTGCTAATAAAATTCTTTTTTTATTAATTACTTCATTGTTTTTCATTTGGGTCCTTGTATATACTTTTTTCTTTAAATACTTTTCTATGTGCTTGTGGTAATTTTTCTAATAATTTATCTGCGCCTATCCAAGCAGCAGCGATCGCTGGAACAGTCGCTCCAAAATCAGCTGATTGTGAACCAGGTTCTAATTCAAGTTCTGGATAAGCCTCAGCAGCCATTTCATGAGCTTTTAAACCGCCCGCGTAAACTAAACCACCTAAAGTTCCTTTAATAGCTAACATACTTCCCATACGAATAGCTAAATCTTGAGACAATGCCAAATCGGTTTTCTTTAAATCGTTTTTAATTAAATCAGGGTTTGAATAACTCTGAATCGCTGATTTAGGCAAAACAGAATCATGAAAACCTTTATTAACTCCAGTCATAAAACCAGAATTATTATAAGAAGCTTCTTCTAAAATTACTTTTTTATTTATATTTAATATCATTTAATTACCTTTTACCTCGTTTAGGTACCTTGTTTTATTTTGACTAACTTTCAGAAATTCTTTTCTTGTTTTAGTTTCGATGCTCTCTTGATCAGGAGAAACCAAGATATTTAATCTTGGTTCTGTTAAAGCATATTTACAACTTTTAAAAAAATCATTTGCTTTTAAATATTGTTTATTTTCTCTTTCAGTATGTTCTTTAATTTTTAAAGAAACTCCATAATTTAAGTTAAATTCAATTTCCAATTCTTCTTCTAAACTTAATTCTAATAATTCTTGCATAATTCTTCCTTATAAATTTGGTTGTATCATAGCACCTATAAAATAAGTACTTATTAATTTTTTAGCTTTAGATTGTTTTTCAGTTTCATCTGTTAAATCTAATTCTTCTTGGCTTGGCATTTTTCCAGTTCTTAAAATACTATTATTTAATTTGGTACTTGCTGCTATATTATCTGCTTTCATATAATGTAATTCTTTTAATAAAGAAGTGCTCTTTTTAAAACTAAGACCAAACATATCATACAGTCCTATTTTTACTGAACCATTTCCATCTTTAGTACCAGAACGTCCTTGACCAGTTATTGTAGATTTTTTAACATTAACCGACCCTCTAACATTAGCCATAAATTGTGGTATATGTTCTAATACAGCTATTGGAGCTATTCCGACTGGTACTTCTCGTTCTGTAAGTACACCATCTTCTTCCATAATTTTTACTTTTTCATTTAATGGTATTTTTAAATAAGCAGCCGCCGCTTTAATATCTTTCATTAATAGTTTATTCTTAAATGGTGTTACAAGTATTGGAAATGCTGGTCTTTGTAAAGGATGAGCATTCTTAACTATATTTATAATTTCATTATGATTTCGTGATTTAAAAAAAGCTTTAATTGAATTAACCATATCCAATTCTGGAGTTTTATCTAATAACGTAAACATAGTTACTAATAATTCTTCTGCTTTTTGAAACTGAGAAGATAATATTAATTCTTGAACTTTTAGATTCATATAATAAGTTATTTTTCCTAGGTAAATACTTAAGACAACTGATATATTTTTACGAGAAATATTTGACATTGGGGTTGGTAAAAATTCTACCTTTAAACCAGTTTTTTCTGCTATTGGTTCCATTCCTTCTGGTATTCTATACTGGACTGTTCCTTTACCACCTGAACTACCAAGTAAAGTAAACTTAGATCCATTTTGAATAGGATTTGGATACTCTATAAATAATTCTATAATTGTTCCATCGTACACTTCATTATTTAATTTATGATTTCCAATAACAGCAGATTTTAAATTATTTATTTGGTCTTGACAATCCATTTTTTTAACAGGATCTACTAATTTTCTACAGTTCTCCATTTTTTTAGATAACTCTTTATTTAATTTTTTCCATTGTATTAATAATTGAGAATCTATACTTTGAGAATTTATTAAAATATTAATATTCTTTATTTTTCCACCTGGTGATAAATATTTAATATTTCCATTTTCATATGAACGGCCAGTTCCTATATCTGTTCCATCTGTTGCCTCGCCTTGAGTAGTTTCATTAGCATCTAGAATCAAACTTTCAATATTTTCATTTTTAGTATTTGTATACTCTATTAAGGTTTCACCTGGTTTAGTATCTTTATTCAATTCTATTTTATAATCCAATAGTCTTGCTTCTCTATCTATTGGTATAACAACTCTTTTTAGTAAAGTACTTTTGAATTTTTTTCCTATTGAATCGGCTACTGCCCAACCATCTTCATAATTCATTCCTCTATAAGACATTAAAGCGATTACTAGATTTTTACCAACCGCTAATTTACCCGTCTTTAATGAAGAAGTTGTTGCTAAGAGTTGACCCTTTTTAACATTTTCTCCTTTTTTAACTAAGGGTGTTAATTTTAAAGGTAGATATACACCACGAGAAGTTCTTGAAATAATATCATCTAAGTTAAAGAAATCATCTTCTCCTTTTTTATAACTTACATTAAGTTCATTATCTACTCTAATGATTTTTCCATCTTCTTTTGCTTTAATTGCAAATCTATCAGATACTAAATGTGGTACCATACTTTCCATACCAGTTTGTATTAATGGTTCATCTGGATGTTCTATTTGAGCAAACTGCGAAACTTGTTGGTTTCCCATGATACGTCTAGTTGTATCATCGTATTCATAAAACGGACTTAATGAATCGGTTGCGCTTAGCATATCCAAGCCATTGATATCATTATTAAATGGTCGTACCAAAACATTACCAAATCTATCTTTAATAATAGCTTTATTACTAAGTGTTTGATTTAGTCCAATACCACCGTACTCATTTGTAGTAGTTGGACTAATTGTCCCAAAATAACTTTTATTAATATCTCTTCTTGATAAAACGATTTGGTCTTTCTTAGGATTACCTACACCAGTCTTAGTAATTTTATTACTAAGTGTTAATTCTGCTAAGGGGTTAATATTTTGAGTATATTGTAACATTCCCGAAGCTTGTAATTCTTTTGAAATAAAATTTTTATCAATGTCCAGTTTAATATTATATCGTCCACTATTATTTTTCATATGAGATATACCCTGTTGAAGTACCTTATATGCTAAATGAGTAATACTTTCTGACATACGAATACGAACATTATCTAAACTATTAATACTTTGTATTTTTCCATTTATAATTTTATCTGGCATGAATTTACCAAATACCTCAAAAAATTCTGAAGGATCCCCTTTAGCAGCAAGAACCTTTTTAGTAGTAATATCTATAAAGTTTTTCTCAGCATTCTTAAGATTTAGATATTTGCTTAACGAATAATACTTTTTAAAAAAGTTTTCCATAGTTTTTGGATTATCTAACATCTTTTCATCTATTGGAAATAGTCTTGTGTTTTCTTTACGTATTCCATTTATTAAATATTCTTCAAATGTATCTTTAGCAAATATATTTAGAAAACCTGCATTTTTATCCTGAGTAATTTTAACATTTAAAAAAGCATGTCTATCTTTAGTACGACTTTTAGTATAATTTATACCATAGTACTTTAAAGTTCCAAGAATACCTTTATGTACGAAAAATAATAAAACCAGTGGAAAATTACTAGCAAACATTCTTAAGTTAAAATAAACAACACTTGTTTTATTTTTTTTATCAATTCTATCTGAATTAGTTTTTGCTTTAGCTATTTTATTATATAATCCAATTAAAAAATTATTTAACTGATCTTTTGGAAAAGTTTTAATATCATCATCTTGAGTAAAGTATTGAATTTCATCGTCTTTAGAAGTTAAAAAAGCATATTCTATTAATTCTCCGGCCTCATTATGTTTTTCATAAAATTGTAATTTACCGTTCTTTTCGTTGTTAAAATCTATCTTTATTTTTGCATTCATCTGTTAAAAACCTTTTTAATTAATTAATATTTAGTTCATGTTATTATTTAGTAGCTTTTAAAATGCTTTTAAAAACCAAATAACTATTGGTAGTGCGTGGTACTCTTAGTTATCTCTAAAATAGATAACTATTAATAGTTGAAGAATTTTATAACAAGTATTAATATAATCTTAACAAGGGTGTTTAAAGCCCTAAAAATAGGGCTTTGGTATTCTTAAAAATACTAAGATTTCTAAAATCAATGTAAGGTCTAAATATTTTTCTTGAAATAACTATTGGTAGTACGTGGTACTCTTAGTTATCTCTAAAATAGTTATCTCCAAAATAGTTGAAGAATTTTATAACAAGTCTTAATATAATCTTAACGAGGTTGTTTAAAGCCCTAAAAATAGGGCTTTGGTATTCTTGAAAATACTAAGATTTCAAAAATCAATGTAAGGTCTAAATATTTTTCTCGAAATAGCTAAAGGTGGTATGTTAGTTATAACTATTAATAGTTATCTCCAAAATAGTTATTTACTTTAAAATAACTTTAGTTCTAATAGATATTTTTCTTATATTGAATTTAAAGGAAAAAATATGCAAGAAATAGATGAGATAAATAGATTACATAAGTTTGAAACATTTGAAGAAATAGAAAAAATTCTTCAAAGGAAATTGGACAATTATACTCAAGTTACTAAGGAAGATTTTTGGTCTTATAATCATTGGGACTTTAAAGATATGAAAAAAGGTATTAATTTAATGGTTACTGCTATGGCTTCTGGAAATAAATTAAATTTTGTTTGTGATTGTGATTGTGACGGAGCTTTTACATATTATCTACTTTATAAATATTTTTCTAAGTATTTATCATATTCTAATATTGAATTTATCGTTACTAATAGAAAAGATGGTTATGGTTTTCTCCCAAAACACGTTCTTGATAGAACGGTTCAAAAAGGCGATTTATTTATAACAACGGATAACGGAATTACTAATAAAGAAGGAGTTGAATATGCTTTGAGAGCTGGAGCAAATGTAATTATTAACGATCATCACACTCCGGATTATGAGAAAGTTTGGCCGTTATGGCACTCTCATAAACCAGAAGAAGAATCTAGAGTTGCGATTATAGATCCTTGTCAAACCGATTGTCCTTTTGGTAAAAAAGACATGAATATTTCAGGAACCGTTGTTTTATATTATATGTTACAAGCTCTTTCTGAAACTTATAAATTGCCTTGTTTTGGTGAAGAATTATATGAATCTTTTTTACCAGGTTTAGCCATAACTACTATTTCTGACGTTATGAAAGTTAATCATGGGTTAAGTAGATACTTTGTAAAAGATTTTTTTAACAATGGAAAATATAAAAATACTGAAGATCAATTCTTTAAAACATTTTTAAAAGAAAAAGATTTATTAACTAAAGAACCAGTTGCTGAAGATATTGCTTTTGGTTTTTCTCCATTAATTAATGCTACTAATAGAATAACTACTATAGATGATTCTATTAATTTTTTAATTCAAACTGATCAGACTAATTCATTAGAATGGTGGAATTATATATCTAGTATAAATGATACTAGAAAAGAAAAACAACAAAAATTATTGGATTATGTCGAATACAGATTCAAAGATTATTTACCTAATAAGACAAATAATTATAAATTTATAATGATACCGGGACAATTTAATCAAGAAGCTAAAGGTTTACTTGGAATAGTTGCTGGTAGATTAAGCGATAAATATAAAGTACCCTGTATCGTATTAAACTTAAACGAAGAGAAAACTGCTTACAGTGGTTCCGGAAGAAGTGTTGGTACTATTAATATTCTCGAACAATTTAGAAAACCTGGTATTAATAAATTTTTAACTCATGTCGGAGGACATAAGCAAGCTTTAGGTCTAGGCATTAAATTTAACGATCTTGAAGAATTTTTCTTAGAAGTTCAAAAAGAATTTGCTTCTTTACCAAGTAATCAATTCATGTCTCGTAAAAAGGCTACTGGATTTATAGATATAAAACATATTAATGAAGATTTAATTACAATGTTGGATAAGTTTGAACCGTACGGTCATTGGTTTTATAAACCAGATTTTGTTACAAAAGCAACTATAAAAACAAGTACCGAAATAGGAAAACAAAAAAATCATTTAAGTATGACAATCCAAGACGATAATAAATTGTTAACTTTTAAAGCTTTAAATTTCTTTCATGAATATAAACCTGAAAAAGGAGATCAAGTATATTTATTTTTTAAACCTGAATTTGAAACATTCAGAGGAAGTACAAAAATAGTCCTTAAAGTTTCTAAGGTGATTCCTATTAATGTCTAAACGATTATCTTTAGATAAAGTTCTCTATGATTTTAAAAAAATTCATGGAGATAAATACGATTATTCAAAAGTAGTTTATATTAAAAATTTAAAAGAAGTTGAAATAATTTGTAAAGAACACGGTAGTTTTTGGCAAACACCTAGTAATCATAAACTAGGTTCTGGATGCTCCAAATGCAAAAGATTATCTTTAAAAGAAGTTATTTTAAGATTTAAAAAAATTCATGGAGATAAATACGATTATTCAAAAGTAGTTTATAAAAATACAAATACTAAAATAAATATAATTTGTCCAAAACATGGAAACTTTTTACAATTCCCATATAATCATTTTTTAAAAGGTTGTCCTAAATGTTCAAATAATATTATAAAAACTCAAGATGAACATATTTATGATTTTAAAAAAATTCATGGAGATAAATATGATTATTCAAAAGTAGTTTATAAAAATACAAATACTAAAATAAATATAATTTGTCCAAAACATGGGGAGTTTTTACAATCTCCAAGTATGCATAAAAGAGGAAATGGTTGTCCTAAATGTAAAGAATCTAAAGGGGAAAGAAAAATAAGAGAATATCTAGAAAAAAATAATATAGAATACATTCAGGAATATATTCTATTTGATCAGTTTCGCTTTGATTTTTATTTAAAAGATATTAATACTGTAATAGAATATGATGGTAAACAACATTTTGAAAGTATAGAATTTTTTGGAGGAGAGGATGCCTTAATAAAAACACAAGAACGTGATAAAATAAAGAATGATTATTGTATTAAAAATAATATACCTATAATTAGAATTCCGTACACAGAATTCAAAAATATAAATATAATTTTAAAAGAAAAAATTTAAGTATAGATATCCTCAGCAAAATCCATAGAGAAACTATAATATTTAACTTTAAAATAAGTCATGATAAGTATAGATATTTTATAAACAGTGAAGGTTAAAGAATTGAAAAATTTTTTAATCTTCTAACTTAAAATAAAAAGGATATGTTATGGGTGCAATAGACATGACTTAACAATTAGAGGATTTGTAATTAAATACTCTTTATTTTTAAACTTAATTAAAAAGGAAATACTATGAAAAAAACAATAGAAGCTGATTTAGAAATGGTAAAAATGTTAGATGAAGTTTGTCCAAATTTTTTAAAAAAAATGGATTATATGTTAGTATTAAAATGTGACAATATTGGGTGTGGTTATATTTCACCAAAAGACAAGTTTGAAAAATTTAAAGTTGGGCAAAAATGTCCTGATTGTGGTAGCGATATGCTAACGCAAAAAGATTATAACGATCTTAAAAAACTTATAGAGGATGTTTAAATGTATCAAATTAAAAAAAATGATAACGTATTAATTGCTTATCATAGAGATATGGATGGATTTGCTAGCGAAGTAGCTATTAAATCATTAGGTGCTTTCAATGGGGAATTTCAAAGTTTTAGCGTTCAATATAATGAATGGTTTTTAAATAATAAAAATTCATTTATGGATTATTTAACAGAAAAAGAACTTGTTGATAACAATATATTGTTTATTGTTGATTTTTCCTTTGGTAAGGATTTAACAATTGAACTTAGTAAAGTTTTTGATCAGATTATTATTATTGATCATCATAAAACTACTAAAGAAATTTTGAATGATCAGGATATTAAAGATATCAAAAATATAGAAATGTATTTTGATATGGATAAATCCGGTGCGACGATGTGTTGGGATTATGCTCAAGAAATCCATAAATCTTTTGGTATTGATTTAGATAATGTATTTCAAAGAAACTATTTTCAATATGTTCAAGATAGAGATCTTTTGACTTGGAAATTAAAAAATTCTAAAGAGTTTTCAGAAGGATTAAACCATTTAATGAACCTTGAAAAAGATATTTCTAGACCGGAAGCATTTAGAAATATAATTAATAAACACACCATACCAGAAATAATTGATACTGGTAAATTGTTAGTACTTTGTACTAACAATTTACCAGACGTTTCTAAAATCGCTATTGACTCTGATGGTGGTGGTCATAAAAAGGCAGGTGGTTTTCAAATGGGATTAAAATTTAAAATAGGATTAAATTTTCAAATAGGATTAAAATTTAAAATAGGATTAAATTTCCTGATTGATTTCAAAGGATCTCTATGGAAGTAAAAATTTTTATTGGTAATAATAAATATATTACTTTTAATGAAAGAAAATATAAACTATTGGTTAAGGAATATGATAATGCTCTTTTAAATAATAAAGAAAGTATTATTTTTGAAAACGAGGTCCTATTATGTAATTTTATTAAATACATGATAGAAGCAATACAATTAAATATAAAGGTAAGTTAATGTTTGGATACAGTATTATAAAAGATGAAGAATTAGTTAAGTTAAATAAATATAAATTTTTTATTGATTCGTTACGTGATGAACTAGAAAATAATGAACCTGAAAAATTAGTAGTTTATAATTATTTATTACCAGAAGTGGTAGTTAAAAGAACTAAAGAGGAATTAGCTAAAACATTTCCAGATGAAGAAAATGATATTAAATTAATTTCATTTAGATTATTTGATTATTTTATAGCTTCTAGAAGTTATAATAAGTTAAGTATGTTTGATAAAAAAGCTGATATATTATGGCATATCTTTTTATTAGATACAAAGGCTTATATGAATTTTTGCTTTACTTATTTTGAAGAATACATTCATCATGTCCCGTTTATAAATGATGAACTATTAACGGAAACAGTTAAAAAAGATATAGCAAAAAGAATTGTAAATTCAAACAAAGAGTATTTAGTTACTAAGTCTCCAAGAGCAGTTCCAAAAAATAGTTCGGTTAATGAAAGATATGATTCATCAACACCATATTTTTTGTATGATACTTATTCTCCTGCTACATCTGAAAGTTCTAGTGGTTCTAGTGGTTCTAGTGGTTCTAGTGGTTCTAGTGGTTCTAGTGGTTCTAGTGGTTCTAGTAGTTCATGTAGTTCATGTAGTTCATGTAGTTCATGTAGTTCTTAAAGTAATAAAATGATATTACAATTATATTATAACAATACAGTGGAAGCCGAAACAGCCCAATTACTACACGAAGTAAATAAAGTAATTATCTCCTTTAACGAAGGAGATAATTGTATAACAATACAATTACCTTATGTTATAGGTAAATCAATTTCTTTTGTTTATAATGATTTTTTAAATAAGGCTTATAACGAACCAAAATTTATTAGTCCAAGAATGAAACCAAAAGTTGATTTAATACAGCCTCCAATTCATTATAAAGTATATAATAAAGATTTGAATTTATTTGAAAGAGGAGATTAATGTAAAAAATGAAAGTTTATGATTTAACAGAAGAAGATGATACTGAGTTTAAATTATCATTTACTTCAAGTAAAGTAACAATAGAAGCTATTAAAAACACTTTGGATAGATTTTATTTAAATGATAAATGTTTAGAAAGAAACTATCCAAAGATACCAGCAAGTAGATTAAATTTAGTATTTGATTTAAATAAAAGAGCTTTAGAAAAGTTAATAATAGGATTGATTGTAGATAAACACGAAAGTATAAATAATTCTAGTACAAAACATTCTAAAATATATTTAGATATTATTTAAAGGAAAACGATGTGTCAAATTATAATTAGAGAATATAATAAAAAAAATGGTCAAGCTTTACTTAGAAAAGATTTAGAAAATATAAAAGATTTTGAAAAATTACTAAGTATAAAAGGTGGTGGTTTGGGTCAGAAGGAAGGCTATTCAATAAGCATATTGAATAGCTCTAGTTTATCAGATATACATATTTCTAAAAATTCATTTATCGAATTATATGATGCTTTAAGTTCTATACTTAATAAATTCATGAAAGAATTAAATAAATTAAAATATAAACCAAAACTAGTTTTATGTTTATTTAGCAGACAGCGACCAGAAATGGAAAAAAAGGTTATTAATATAAGTCCATATTTTAATAATTATATGGATTGTATTTATTTTGTACATGGAACCATTTCTAATGATAAACAATTATCAAAATCTTTAAATAGAAGGATTTCCGTTGATACGGAAATATTTGCTCATTTAAGAAAACAGGATTTTGAAAAGTTAAAAGGTTTGTATAGCTATATCGAAATAGATCATAAATTAAATATAAAAATGATTGATCGAGGGATGGGTAAATACATAGAAGAAAAAGAAGATATAACTACTTATAGTACCACCAATATTTTTTCTAGGGAAGGGTTAGGGATATCTATGGTTCCAAGAAAAAAGGAATTAAAAAATAAACATATAATTTTAAAAATTGCTTTTAGTGGCGGTATGGATTCAGTATTAAATACTTATAAAATATTCTCAGATCTTGAAAAAAAGCTATCGGAATTAACTAACTTTAATATTGAAGTTGAATTAATTTATTTTGAGTACGGTTGTAATGCAGAAAATGAAGAATTAAACGCTTCTCATGCTTTTATGTCTTATTTGAAACATAAGGATATTTTTAAATCTTTAAATATAAACCAATACGAAGAAAATCTTGAAAGAGTTGTTGTTGGTATATCATCTATAGCTGGAGAAGCTTCTAAATTATTAGATACAAATGCTTTTGGAGATATAGTAGAAACGGAAAGTACAAGTGCTTATGTACCTTTTAGAAATTCATTAATGGTCCAAACTTTAATTGCTCAAGCTCAAAAAGAATTTGATAATATAGAAGTTTCATCTAACGATCATTTAATTATGGTTGGTTTAGGTTTAAATTTAAGTGATGGTCAGGTATATGGAGATAATAATATCGCTTGGTTGGAAAATATAGAAAAGATGTGTAAGTATGGTGGTAAAAGATACGGTAATATTAAATTACTTAGTCCATATATAAATCGTACTAAGACTAATATGATCAGAGAATTTAAAAGTGAATTTGGTAAAGAAATTCTTAATGAATTATTAGATATTTCTTTTAGTTGTTATTATCCAAAAGATGGTAAAGCATGTGGTAGTTGTGGTAGCTGTATATTAAGAGAAAAAGCTATAAATGGATAAAGAAGAAAGATGATAATAATGGGTTTAGTTATTATCTGAGTTGTAAAAAATAACCAAAAAAAGATATAGATAAATTAAAAATTAACCAAGGAGTTAATATGAGAATAAAAGTAATCGATATTATAAATAGTATTCCTGCTATTATAGATGAAGAAAATACATCACCGGATGCATTTATATGTCCTATATGTGACGAAGTAACAATTGAGGGTAAAGGTATAACTCAATCTAACTACAATAGATTTGAAATTATGAGGGTAATAAAACATACTGAAAATTGTATGTATATAAAAGCGATAGAAGATATTTAATGAGGTTTTGCAATAAAAAATTATTGGAACATTGTAATAATAGAATATTAAAAATAGATAATTAAGGAATGAGATTAATGAATAAAGTAAGTTTAGTAAAAGTAAAGAAGTTTGATAGTGTTAAAAGTAAAGAAGTTATTTCTAAAACATTATGGTTATTTGAAGATAAAGTAATTTCAAAATCATTTGATAAATATTTTAACGGTACTGAAGAAATAAACAATCCTATTATAAAAGATTTGGATTTAAAATGTTTATTTAAAGCAGTTACTAATATTAAAAATATAAAAGAAGTTTCTTTAAAACAATATAAGATTACTCCAAGATTTGGTAAATCATTTGAATTTTATACTTGTTCTGATTATCAAAAACTTAATGATTTTAAATTTATTAAAACAATTGAATTTAAAAATTTATTAGATATTTTAAAAAATAAACTTTATAAATAAAGGATTTTCATGCAATTTGATATAGAACATATTTCTGTAATTGGTGATTTAGAATTTGGTTTAAAGATTAATATAAACGAAGGAGTTTCTAATCCAATGATTGTAACTACTCATTTTGGAGTGCTCGATGATAGAGATAAACGTATATTTGTAATGGGTTTTTTTAAAATAATAATTAGAAAAAAACATCAACCAGATATTAATTTCGCGTAAAAGGATAAAAAATGGATAAGTTAGAATTAGTAAATAATTTACTACTAGTAGCAAAACAATTGGTTAACAATGAAGGAGCTTGGGATAAAATATTAGATGATCTTCCAATTGCTTTTGATGATAAAGAACAATTAGAAGAGGAGATTAACAAAAATGATTATTTATCAAGAGAAGACTTTATCGACGAAGATAATAAGTGAATTGATCTAAAAAGTAACTTTATAGATTTCGATGATCGAATTAAAAGAAGTTCTTTATATTTTAGATTATGATAAAATTGAATTAGTGGTATCTAAAAACAATATTGTTGTATTAGAATGGAATGAATATTTAAAAAAAGATATTTTAGAATTAAAATAAAAAAGGTGTTATATGCAAATAGATAATAGAGCTTGGTTTATGAAACATAAACCAACAACGATAGACGAATTAGTTTTTCCAAATATTTTAAATGGAAATAAAGTAAAACCAGAAGATATTAAAAATATATTCCAAGAGATCGTAGCAAAACAATTTCTTGGTGGGAATCTTTTAAATTATGGTCCAGGTGGTTTTGGAAAATCTAGTACAGCTGATGTTATTATAAAAAGTATAATCAAAGAACCTAAAGATTTTCATAGACTAGGAAAAGGTGTTGATGCGATAGATACTTTAAAGGCTTGGTTAGTATCTAAACCAGGAAGAAGTAATCAAAAAATAGTACTAATTGAAGAAGCCGATAAATTAAGTCCTCAAGCTCAAAATATGTTAAAAGATGGTTTAATGGAAAAATATCAAGGGTATGTTTCTTTTATAGCAAATACCAACCATCCACATAAATTAGATCCTGCTTTAAGAACAAGATTTAATTATCAATTAAATTTTAAAGAAATTCAGCCAGAAGAAACTTTCTTTTATATTACAAAGATTCTTGATAAGGAAACAATTACTTATGATAGAGATCAGTTATGGGAATTTATATGTAAACATATTTCTAAAGGTTTAAGGGTTCTTTTAAATAATATTGAAATTAATATTAAAGATAATATTCTTACTACTATTTCAGAACTTCAGAGTTCTAGTAACAATGAAGATTATATTTTAGATTTATTAAAATATTTAATTCAATATGCTGATACACAAACGGTAGAAAATTTATCTAAAATATTAACTAATGTTGATAATGATCCAAATTTTGCGCAGTACTATAAAGCAATTCTGGATACAACAAAAACTGATTTAAATTTAGATTACGATTATATTTTTAATGCTTTATTAGAAGAAAATTTTAGTATTGATATTAAAAATATATTAATAGAAAATTATCAAGATATAGATAATAAAAAATTTCCTAATTTACATTTAGTAAGTACAATAGGAAAATTATTATTAAATACTCATAACCGTAAAGGTGGAATACCAAAGGAGTAATCCTTTGGTATTCTCCTGTCGTTAAAAGGACGAATATGAAAGAAACTTTTTATTTTTTGGACTGGGTTGAGGAACAGGGACTTAATAGAAAATTATGGTTAAAAAATATGCTACCAGATTACAATAGTTTTACTGAAGATATATTAGAAGATCATATAGAAATTAATTTATTTAATTTCGACGAAGTCGTACCATCTGAAAATTATATAGCTTATTCCTTTTTATGGAATAAAAATATTCTTGGATGTACTAATTTCGAAATTAATACATTGGATGATATTTGGATGAATTATGTTCGTAATAACAGTGATATATATAATTTTAAATTATGTCCTCAACATGAATTATTATTATTTAGAAAGTTAAATAATACTTCTATACTATTTGAAGGAGATTAAATGAAAAAAATTATATATTTTTTAGATTGGCTAGAGAAAATAATTTTAATTCACAATTATGGTTGGAAAATATGAGACCAGAAAATCAAAGTAACTTATCATCCATACAGGAATTTGAAAATTTGATTAATGAGTGGTATAAAATATGCAATGATCCTTCCAATATTAAATTTTCAAAAGATACTATAAAAGATTTTAAAATAGTCGGAAATGAAAAACTAATTAAATTCGAGGGAGATTAAATGAAAAAAATTATATATTTTTTAGATTGGCTAGAGGAAAATAATTTTAATTCGCAATTATGGTTGGAAAATATGAGACCAGAAAATCAAAGATGGTCCTTAAAAAAACCTTTTGAATCAATTGAGGAATTTATTAAAACTTTTAGGAATAGTAATTGGGTTTGGAAATCCTTTCTTTTCAATCAAAGTAACTTAGCATCCATACAGGAATTTGAAAATTTGATTAATGAGTGGTATAAAATATGCAATAATCATTCCAATATTAAATTTTCAAAAGATACTATAAAAGATTTTAAAATAGTCGGAAATGAAAATTTAAAAATAAAGTTTGAAGGTGATTAAATGAAAAAAATTATATATTTTTTAGATTGGCTAGAGGAAAATAATTTTAATTCACAATTATGGTTGGAAAATATGAGACCAGAAAATCAAAAATGGTCATCAAAAAAACCGTTTGAATCAATCGATGAATTTATTAAAACTTTTAGGAATAGTAATTGGGTTGGGTGCTCCTTTCGTTTCAATCAAAGTAACTTAGCAGCCAGATGGGAATTTGAAAATTTGATTAATGAGTGGTATAAAATATGCAATAATCATTCCAATATTAAATTTTCAAAAGATAATATAAAAGATTTTAAAATAGTCGGAAATGAAAAACTAATTAAAATAGTCGGAAATGAAAAACTAATTAAATTCGAGGGAGATTAAATGAAAAAAACTGAAAATAATGAAATTCTTTATTTCTTAGACTGGTTAAAAGAAGACGGTATTAATGTTAATGAATGGTTAGAAAATATGAGACCAGAAAATCAAAAATTAGGTGATATTTTATATCAAACCGCCGATGAATTTATAGAACGAACTGAGGTTCGGTTGTATGTATTAAATGCTTTTCTATGGTTGGCTACCATAGTAAATAGAAGACATATTTTAATAAGTGGTGCATTATTAGATAATTTACATGATCGATGGAAAAAATTAGTAAACGATAATCGAGGTGAGCTTACAATTATATTTTCAAAAGAAAAAATAATAGATTTTAAAATAGTCGAAGATGAAAAACTAATTAAATTCGAGGGAGATTAAATGAAAAGTATCAAAAGTACTTTAGAATAACATATCATGTGTATAGATATTTTATAATCAGAAAAGAAAGAGTAATATGAAATACGATTATTCATTCGGATTTCCGGTCAGGCATAGAGCACTATGGTAGGACCATTTGGGAATTAACATATCAAGAATCAGTACTTAGAGATAAGTACGACGGTAATTGTTGATAGAGTTGGTTAACCAAATGGCTTAGCTTAGTTCCTCAAAGCAAGGCGCGGGATCATTTTTTTCAACGAAAATAATAAAAGGAGTTAATAAATGAAAATTTTTTTTGAAGAATTTATTGAAAATGAAAGTAGTTTGGGTATTCAGAATTTAATAAAGGAATACCTGGAATTAAGTAATTATCAATTAAATGAGCTTGGTTTTTATGCAAAGGATCATACTTCATCGGAAGTAGCAAAAAACATAAATAAATATATTGAAATAACCAAACCGGCGGATTGGTTATTATATTTATTTGACTGGTCTAATAACTATTTACACAAAGATTTTGAAACTTGGAGAAATATCCACGATGATTGGTGTCATATTATTTATAATTATAATCCGAAAGATATTTATTTTTTTAAAGATAAAATAAAAGAAGAACCAGTAATAATTTTTGAAGGAGATTAAATGAAAATATTATATTTGGAAGATTATATACCAAAAGAAGATAATATAGATGAGTACATATATAGAGGTTTTAATCAACAAAACACCGAGTGGTTTATTAAAAAAATAAATGAAAATACTTTAAAAAAATTTATCCAAGTTTATGAAAATACTATCGAAACAAAATCTTTTTTAAGAGACTTATTTGAATGGGCAGATTATGATTCTAGTATTAGTTTTTTAACAATGTATCAAAATATAACAAAAGATATTTTAAATGCAAATTGTAAAACCAAAATGAAATTTAAAAGAATACGAGAAAAAAAAGAAACCCCTTTAATAAATTTTGAATAACTATTTTGGAGATAACTAAGAGTACCACGCACTACCAATAGTTATTTCAAGAAAAATATTTAGACCTTACATTGATTTTTGAAATCTTAGTATTTTCAAGAATACCAAAGCCCTAAAAATAGGGCTTTAAACACCCTTGTTAAGATTATATTAAGACTTGTTATAAAATTCTTCAACTATTAATAGTTATCTATTTTAGAGATAA
>Ga0256837_1000559_pt1 | contig 30676 bp, 24 predicted proteins | sample 4562384metaG_FD_185976 | JGI IMG/M metagenome (GOLD analysis project Ga0256837, IMG submission 185976) | Hydrothermal vent microbial communities from Guaymas Basin, Mexico - 4561-384 | ecosystem: Environmental > Aquatic > Marine > Hydrothermal vents | place: Mexico: Guaymas Basin | collected... | reverse complement strand
TCAGGAAATTTAGTAGATTTAGTGTAAAATACACGATAAATAAATTCAAGCCATTTTTTTAAATTTTAAAATGGCTATGAAGAAAATTTAGCTATTTTAGATTTTTGAATCTGCAAGTGGCTCTTAAGGATTAGTTTACACTAATCTTTTCTCCACCATCCTTAAAAAGCCTCATATAAATATAGTTTGTGTCAAACTTGACTTGTGTTTTGCTGTTTACTATATAAATAAAATATTGTTTTGAATATTAATATATAAGAGGTAAAATAGCTTTAATTTATTAAATGGATACCAATGATGAAAAAACTTATTTTACTTTTACTGTTTTCACTAAGCCTTTTTGCGATGCCTAAATTTTTAATGCCTGATGAGGCTTTTAAACCTAGTGCTGTGTTAAATTCAAATAATCAGATTGAAGCTATTATTGAGATAGCAAAAGATATATATCTTTATGAAGAGAGAGTGACTTTAGAGATAATAGATACAGATGGTATCAGTATCAAAAATATAAAAGCACCTCAATCGGTTGAGTATCATGATGATAAAGTATTTCTACAATCACCATCTTTTATTGTTGATTTAAAAAAAGATGAAGGTGTTAATGGAATTGTAAAAGTTACATTTGTTCTTTCATATCAAGGGTGTTCAGAACAGGGTCTTTGTTATGAGCCTTTGAGTAAAGAGTTTATTTTTAATGTAGATAGCTCAAAACTTACTGATACTCCTAAGGAACTAAAAAGTTTAGATTTTACAAAAAAGATTGAAAATAAAATTGAAATACCTAAGGAACTCTCTGAAACAGATGCCATAGCAGATACTATGAGTTCTGGAAATATTTTTGTAATCTTAGCTACATTTTTTGGTTTTGGATTACTTTTAGCATTAACACCTTGTGTATTTCCTATGATTCCTATCATCTCTGGTTTGATTATCTCTCAAGGAAGAGATATAACAACTAAAAAAGCTTTTGCTCTTTCTATGGTATATGTTTTAGCGATGGCAGTAGCTTATACTATAGCAGGTGTTTTAGCAGGTATGTTTGGAGCAAATCTTCAAGCAGCTCTTCAAAATCCTTGGGTTATCTACTCATTCTCAGCAGTTTTTGTTACATTAGCATTAAGTATGTTTGGTTTTTATGAGTTAAAACTTCCAGACTCTTTAGTAAATAGAGTCAGTTCAGCAGGAAAGCATTCAGGGTATATGGGTGTAGCGATTATGGGATTTTTATCGGCTCTTATCGTTGGACCATGTGTTGCTGCTCCTTTAGCTGGTGCATTAGTTTATATAGGGCAAACAGGTGATGCTCTATTAGGTGGGATGGCTCTTTTTTCTATGAGTATTGGTATGGGTGTTCCTCTTATTATAGTAGGAGTAAGTGCAGGTAAATTTATGCCTCGTCCGGGTGCTTGGATGACAATGGTAAGTGCTATATTTGGTGTAATGATGTTAGGCATTGCTATATGGATGCTAGAACGTATAGTTGATTCTTATGTAACAATGATGTTGTACTCTATGCTTGGAATAGGTTTTTCTCTTTATCTTGGAGTATTTGAAAAAGAGTCTCATATCTTTAAAAAGAGTGTTTCTATGATACTATTTATTTATTCAGTAGCGCTTTTACTAGGAACATTAGGTGGTTCAACAAGCATAACAAAACCACTCTCTTTTTTACAGGTTCAAGCTTCGACTTCATCTCTTGAAGTAAGTCATAAAAAGTTCATTAAAATTCGTTCTTTGGAAGAGTTAGATATACTGTTAAAAGAAAATAAAGGTAAAAAAATTATCATAGATTTTTATGCTGATTGGTGTACATCTTGTAAAGAGTTAGAAGAGGTCACATTTAAGGACTCAAAAGTACAGATTAAAATGGATGAATTTGTTTTAATTCAGGCTGATGTAACATTAAATGGGAAGAATGAAAAAGCATTAAGTAAAAAATATGGTGTTTTTGGTCCACCAGCTATACTATTTTTTAATGAAGATTCTAAACTTTTGACTTCTAAAACTATTATTGGATTTGTCACTCCAAAAAACTTTTTAGCACATCTCAATAAAATATAACTAAAGGAAATATATATGAAATATGAAAATATAATGCAAGAGTTAGAGGGTTTAACACTATTTGAACTGTATGAAATCTCTGCAATTATAGAAGATGAACTGAATAACCAACATCGATTAGATAGAGTGAAAGATAAACTAAAAAGAGGACAGCTTATTACTTGGTTTCAAGCATCAACACATGATGTTTTAAAAGCAAGAATTTTAGAGTGTAATGAAGACACTTGTTCTATCGAAAATGTAGACGATGGTGATTTATGGGATATACCATATAGTGCTATTAATACTGATACACGCAGAGTCGAAAAGCTATCTAAACAAAAGATAGATACAAAAAAAATTCCTACATTAGAAGAGGGAAATATGATAATGTTTATAGATAAATTTGGAAACTCTAAGTATGGTATTATCACCAAATTAAATAAAAAAACAGTAAGTGTTTTTATAGATAATGTTGATTGGCAAGTACGATATGATCTGATTAAAGCTGGTAAAGATATGAATGGAAATAGGGTAGATATAGTTTATATCTAAATTATTTTTACAAATAAAGGAATTATATAGTATAATCAAGGACAAAACTTTTCAAATTATAGGAAACTAGTTTGCTAAAAAAAATCCTACTTTCAATGCCTTTATTATCGATTTTAGTTAATGCTCAAACTCTTACAAGTGTTACAAATGAGATAATAGGAACAAATCCTGAGATACAAGAGAAAAAACATTATTATAATAGTGTAAAGGAGGAGTATAAGTTTGCTACGTCAGCTTATCTCCCTACAATAGATTTTACATTAAATTTTGGTAGAGAACATACAAACTCTCCCTCCACAAGAAATATATCTAGTACAGAAAATGGTCTTCAAGGTTTAGGTCTCTATAAATCAGAAAGCTCTTTACAACTAGTACAAAATATTTTTAGAGGCTTTGAAACACAAAATGAGATAGATGAGCAAAAAGCTAGATTTTTATCTGCTTCATTTTCTATTTTAGAAAAAACAAATTCTATTGCCCTTAATGTTGCAGATAGTTATATCAAAGTTTTAAAATATAAAGAGATAATAAAACTTGAAAAACAGAATATTCAGACACATAAAAAAATACTTACTCAAATAAAAGAGAAAGTAGATGCTGGTTTTAGTCCTCGTTCAGATATGTTACAAGTTCAAACTAGATATACCCTCGTAAAATCAAATCTTTTAACTCAAAAAAACAATCTTGATACTGAACTTATAAAATTTCATAAATTTTTAGGTAGATTTATGGATAGAAAAGAGTTTATTAAGCCTAAAAATAGTTTTAAGATTCCAACAAACATAGATAAAGCGACTAAAGAAGCATTAGATGTTCATCCTGCTATTAAGGTAGCTAATTTTAATGTAGAAGCTCGAAAGTTTGCATATAAAAAGCAAAAGAAAGGCTATTATCCAAATGTTAATTTTATTTTAAAAGCAGAAAAAAATAGTAACACTTCTGCTATCGAGGGAGAAACAGATAGATACTATGCAGGTATTGAACTAAAATATAATCTGTTTAAAGGTTTTGCTGATGAGGCTAGTGTTCAAAAAAATATTAGTGTGGTAAATGAAGAAAACTCTTTAAGAAATATAATTAGAAGACAGGTTATAGAGTCTGTAAGATTAGCTTGGAGTAATTATGACTCTTTTGTAAAGAAAGAAAAAGTTTTACAAAAGCATGTTGAGTTTGCAGATCAAGCCCGTGAAGCATATCTTCAAGAGTTTTTGATAGGAAAAAGAACACTTCTTGATATATTAAATATCGAAGGCGAATATAATAATGCTCAAAAATCTAAAACTGAAAATGAGTATACGATGTTATATACTCAGTATCAGTTGATGGATAGTATGGGTATTTTATCAGATAGTTTAGGAATAACTGATTCAAAATATACAAAGAGTATAGATGCTCAAGGTGAAAAGGATTCTTTACCATTAGATTTAGAAAGTGATAAAGATAATGTTATAGATATGCAAGATATATGTGATAAAACAGTAGATATTTCTGATTTAACTATCTATGGTTGTAAAAAAGTTGAGAAAGTTGAAGAAGAAATTATTATTGAAGAAGAGATACAAGAGATAGAAGATATTATAGAACCTCAAAAGATTGAAGAGGAGATTTCTCTTAAAATAGAACCCATAGCCGAATTAGAGTCTTTTGAAGAGGAAATAGTACAAGAAACAAAAGTAAAACGAAACTTAGAAAAAGAGATGATATATTTTGAATATAAATCAAGTTTGATTACTGAAAATTCGATTCATATTTTAGATAGAGTTATAGATATTATGAAGAATGATGAAAATCTTAAATTAAAACTTTTTGCTTATACAGATAGTTTGGCATCAAAAAAATATAATAAAAAACTTTCTTTAAGTAGAGCATTAATTGTAAAGAACCATTTAATGGAAGAGGGTATTGCATCGTCTAGGATATCAGTTTATGGAATGGGTGAAGAATCTCCTATCGCTTCAAATAGTACAAAAGATGGTCGAGCGAAAAATAGACGTGTTGAGTTTACTTTCGTGGAAAATAAAAAAGCTAAAAGAAAAAGAATATCTAATGCTTCAGATATAGAGTTAGCTCCTTTAGATTTTAATCCAGATGAATTAGAGGAAGTAGAAAAGAAAGCTGAATATGATTCTGAAGATGTAGAGCTTGAACAGATTGAAATCGATTTTTAATTTTTTATTATTCTTAGCATTACTATTTCAGGTATCTAGTGCAGATACATATTATATGAGTGAAAAAGCAAAAACAAGAATTCATAAAAAATATGGTGCATTAACTGCAAAACGTATAAGTGCATTGCTTCGATTGATGAATAAGCTTGAAAAAAAAAGCGAATTAACAAAATTACATGAAGTAAATAAATTTTTTAATCAATTTAGATATATTGCAGATATAAAACTTTGGAAAAAAAAAGATTATTGGGCTACTAGAACAGAGTTTATTGATAAGTTTGCAGGAGATTGTGAAGATTATTCTATTGCAAAATATTTTACATTGAAACAGCTCAAGATAGCAGATAAAAAACTGTTTCTTACCTACTCTAAATCTTTAAAATATAAAACAGCTCATATGGTTGTAACATATTTTAAAACCAAACGTTCTATTCCTCTAATTTTAGATAATTATAATGGTCAAATTTTACCTGCAAACAAACGTAAAGATTTGAAACCAGTGTATAGCTTTAATGGTCAAGACTTGTATAATGCAAAACAGAAAGGTCTTGGTTCAAAAATTCCTTATGGTTTAGAAAAAAATCAAAAATGGCTTGACCTATTGGATGATATTAAAAGGAAAAAAAGATGAGTTTAAAAAATCAGATCGCTCTTATTGTATCTTTTTTGTTATTGACAACACTTACGATAGTTGTGTACAAAAGTTTTTATTCGACATCACTTTATTTACAAAGTCAGTTGAAAAATGATGCAAAAAATAGTGCTACATCCTTAGGACTTTCTATATCAACAGTTGAAAATAAAGAGGATTTATCTACTATTGAAACAATGATAAATGCTATTTTTGATAGTGGATATTATAAAGAGATTAAACTTGTTGATATAGATGAAAAAGTTTTATATATAAGAACAAATCCAGATAGTGTTAAAAATGTTCCAGAGTGGTTTATCAAAAATTTTAGTTTAACTGCACCTATTCAAAGTAGTTCTATCAATGATGGATGGATGCCGTTTGCAACATTAAGTGTTCAAGGTAATCTTGGTATGGCATATTTTAAACTTTATAATGAGTTTATAGAGTTAGTTGTACTATTTGGAATTATTATTTTTGTATCATTAGCTATTTTATACCTTATTCTTTATAGAGTTCTTCAGTCACTTGACAAGATGGCTCTTCAAGCGAGTGCTATCGATAATAATCAGTTTATTATTAATAATCTTATTCCTTATACGACAGAGTTTGCTTCTATCACTAAAACTATGAATAGAATGGTTGAGAAAGTAAAAATAATTTTTGAAAAAGAGGCAAAAGCACTTAAACAGTACCATAATCTTCTCTATAAAGATGAGGTAACACTCTTAGCAAATAGAAAACTTTTAGTGATGAAACTTCAAGAATATCTACAATCTGAAGAGTTCTCAAATGGTTCGTTAGTGATGATACATTTTGCAAATCTTATAGAAGCAAATAATCATATAGGGCATAAAGAGGTTGATAGTTTACTCATAAAATCTGCTAAAATATTTGAATCATTAATGAAAGATTCAACACATATAGCTTCAAGATTAAATGGTACAGATTTTGCACTTTTAATACCAATAGAAAAAGAGAGTGAGGAGTTAGTTAAAGAGCTTATTGTACTTTTAAAAGAACTGTTACATGAGAGTAAAATTAGTATAAATATAGGGTGTTCTACCTATGATGTAAAAGATAAGTTTTTTGAGGTTTTATCAAGAACGGATGATGCTCTTTCAAAATCTAAAGCAAAAGGTGCATTTACTTATAGTATAGTAGGTGACACAAAACAGCTCTCCATAGGTAAAGTTGAATGGAACAATTTAATTTTAAAGGCGATACAAGAGAAAGATTTTTTATTAACGTATCAAGATGTACATATACAAAATAGTATTTATCATAGTGAAGCCTATATACGTTTAAATTATAATAATGAAGTTAAAAATGCTGGTTTTTTTATGCCGATGGTTGAACAGTTAGGATATACAGTTACTATTGACCATTTTGTGATAGAAGAGGCGATAGTAAGTAAAAGAAAAAGTATCGCTATAAATTGTTCTATGGATTTTATAAAAGATACAAAAACATATAACTATCTTGATACTATTTTGAAAAATAGAGAACTTGATATATCGTTTGAGTTAGGAAGTTATAAAGTTATATCAAACTTAGAGGATATAAAGCATTTTGTGGAGTTTATTCAAAAAAGAGGGGCTAAATTTGGTGTAGATAACTTAAATGAAAATATCCAAAATCTTGATTTTTTACAAGTTATTAAACCCGATTATATAAAAATAGATAAACAGTATATTTTAGAGTTATCAAATATAGACAGTACAAATAAAAACTCTCTTAAAGAGCTTATGGATAGTTTAGATATTATTATTATTGCTACTACTATTGAAAATGAGGAGAGTGTAAAAGAGTTGAAGAAATTGGATGTTGAGTATTTTCAAGGGAGGTATCTGGACAGTAAATAATGTTATTTTATAGTATAATGAGCAAATCAATTAAAAAAACAATATTAATTAATTTATGTTAATACTTAAAAAAAGAGAACAAATGAACCCTCAAAATCAACACTTAGAACCTTTACTAAGCTGTTTAGTTATTTTAACTAAGATAAATCATCATCCCTTTAGTGTAGAAGCACTAACAGCTGGTTTACCTATAGAAAAAGCAAAACCTTGGCCTGAGATGTTTTCACTTAAAGGTGGAAAATCAAATTTTACTCGTGCAGCTTATCGTGCAGGGTTTAAAGCACAACTTATACAAAGAGAACTTCAAGAAATTTCCCCTCTTGTATTACCTGCTATCTTAATCTTAAAAAACTCAAATGCTTGTATTTTAGAACAGATAGATAGAGAAAATAATCGTGCTAAAATAATATCTGTTGAAGTAGGAGAGAGTGAAAACTGGGTGGATATAGAGGAGTTAGCTGAGGAGTATCTAGGATATAGTTACTTTTTGAAACCTTTATACAACTATGATTCACGTGCTTTAAAACTTACAAAAACAGTTCAATCGCATTGGTTTTGGGGAACTATAAAACGTTCTAAGGGTATCTATATAAATGTAATTATCGCCTCTTTGATGATAAATATATTTATCTTAGCAACACCACTCTTTACGATGAATGTTTATGATAGAGTTGTTCCTAATGGCGCATTTGATACCTTATGGGTTTTAGCTATTGGCGTAAGTGTTATCTATATGTTTGATATAGGGCTAAAATTTTTACGAACCTATTTTTTAGAAGTGAGTAGTAAAAAGAGTGATATTATTATGTCCTCTATCATCTATGAACAAGTGTTAAATCTTAAAATGTCTGTTTTTCCAAAATCTATCGGTTCATTTGCAAGTAATCTTAAAGATTTTGATACGATAAAAAACTTTTTAAACTCCTCTACGATAGCTATTTTAATAGACCTTCCTTTTGCAATTATATTTTTATTAGTAATTTTCTTTATCGCTGGAAATATTGTTTTTATTCCTCTTACTATTATGTTTCTTATTCTTATTTACTCTTTTCTTATTAAAGGACCTTTGAAAAGAAGTATTGAAAGTACGTATGAAGCTTCAGCAAATAAAAATGCTATTTTGATAGAAAGTTTATCAAATATAGAAACTATTAAATATTTAGGAGCAAGTGGTCATGCTCAGTGGGAACTTGAAGAAGCAACAGGAGATATAGCGAGTAAGTCTATCAAAACGAAACTCTTATCAGATAGTATAAAAACGGTAACACAGTTTTTAATTCAGATAAATACTATCGCTATTGTTATTTATGGTGTCTATCAGATAGAGGCGTTAGAGCTTAGTTTAGGAGGGCTTATTGCATCTATTATATTATCTTCACGTGCAATTTCGCCTATGGGTCAGATAGCTTCTTTAGTCTCTAGTTATCAACAAACAAAAACAGCTTATAATGCTATAGATAATATTATGAAACTTGATGTAGAACGTAAAGATGGTAAAAAATTTATTCAAAACAATAATCTTCAAGGAGATATAGAGTTTGAAAATGTATCTTTTAAATATGCAGATGATGAACAATATATCTTAAAAAATGTATCGTTTAAGATAGGAGCAGGGGAAAAAATAGCATTAATAGGTAAAGTTGGCTCAGGCAAAACTACTATCGAAAAGCTTATGGCAGGACTCTATTTTGCAACAGAGGGGTCTGTTAAGATAGATGGTATAGATATAAATCAGATAAATCCAGCAAACCTACGAAGTAATTTAGCGTATGTTTCACAAGATATTAATCTTTTTAGAGGGACTGTTAAAGAAAATATTGTCTATAAAGCACCTTATGTTGATGATAGTAAAGTTCATAAAGCAACAGAATTAAGTTTAGTATATGAGTTTGTCTCCAAACATCCTTTAGGCTATGATATGCCTATTCAAGAGAGGGGAGCAGGGCTTTCTGGTGGACAAAAACAAAGTATTGCTATCGCTAGAGCAATACTTTTAGAATCTCCTATTGTTATTATGGATGAACCGACAAATTCACTTGATAATCAAACCGAAGCTAAACTTATAAAAAATCTTAAAAAATATATTGCAGATAAAACTTTTATAGTAATAACACATAAAAATAGTTTATTAACACTTGTGGATAGAATTATTGTTGTAGATAATGGAGAGATAGCTTTAGATGGTGCAAAAAAAGATGTTTTACAACAACTACAAAGTGGAGCTAAATAATGTTTTTCTTTCGTAAAAAATATCAAGAGTGTAAACACTCTCAAAAAGATTTAGAGTTTATGCAGAGTTTGAGTTCTGCGGTTATGACAAAAGCACCTATAAAATCTAGTATCGTTCTTTGGGTTTCCTTTTTTTCTATTGTATGGTTGATTTTTTGGGCAAGTTTTGCTGAAGTTGATGAGATTACTAAGGGAAGTGGAAAAGTTATGCCTAGTGAGCAGGTGCAAATTATTCAAAATCTGGAGGGTGGTATCGTATCAAAGATTTTGATAAAAGAGGGGCAACATGTACAGAAAGGTGATATTTTATTAAAAATAGATGATAAAATATTTACAAGCTCTTTTAATGAACAGGTATTAAGAGTTGATGAACTGAGAGCTAAGGCTCTTCGACTTTTGGCACAGATAGAAGATAAACCGTTTCAGATAGATAGAAAGATAAAGCAAAAAATGAACTCTAAAGTTATTAGAAATGAGAAAAAACTTTATAAATCAAATATGAAACAGTTAAAAGAGACTATTGATATGTTACAAGAGAAAGTAAATCAAAAAAAGTATGAACTTACAAACTTGAATGATAAAATTAAAAATCAAGTAGGTAACTATAATCTTATTTTAGAAGAGATAGCTATCAATAAACCTCTTTATAAAAAAGGAATTATCTCTAAGATAGAGTATATAAAATTAATTCGTGAAGCAAATAATATCTCATCAGAAGTAAAGGCGAATCAACTCTCACGTCCAAAACTAAAATCAGAGATAAAAGAAGCAAAGCAGAAAATTTCAGAGGAAAAGTTAAAGTTTAAAAATAGTTCTAGTGAAGAGTATAATAAAATTAGTGCAGAGATAGATAGAATAGTGCAAAAAAGTCATGCTCTTGGCGATAAAGTTGTGAGAACTATGATTAAATCTCCTGTTGATGGTATCGTAAAACAGATTTTTATCAATACAGTTGGTGGTGTTATTCGTCCTGGTATGGATATTTGTGAGATTGTACCTCTTTCAAATAATCTTATTATAGAAGCAAAAATAAAACCATCAGATATAGCCTTTTTATATGCAGACCAAGAAACGATAGTGAAATTTACAGCCTATGATTTTGCTATTCATGGTGGTTTAAAAGGGCGTGTTATCAATATTAGTGCGGATACTATTGTAGATAAAGAGGGAAATAGTTTTTATATGGTTGATATTAAAACAGATAGAAATTATTTAGGAAATAAAGAGAAAAAGCTTAATATTATTATCGGTATGACTGCTGAGGTTGATATTATTACGGGAAAAAAGACTGTTTTAGATTATATATTAAAACCAATTTTAAAAGCTCAAAATAGTGCATTAAGGGAGAAATAATGAAAAAGTATTTTTTAGTAGGCGATAAGACAACTCAAGAACATTTAAATAAGGTGTTTTCAGAAGACAACTATTATGTAAGTAAGTATGACATTTTAGAGGATGATAGTTTACTCTTTATACATCTTCAATCTTGTAAAGATGATATGTCTGAAATTTTATCAAATTTTTCTAATACTAAAGTAGCTTTGTTAAGTGATAAACCCTCATTTGAAGAGGGTTATAAACTTTTAGGCTATAACTTAAAAGCCTATGCAAATACCTATATGGCAACTATGCACTATAAACAGCTCGTAAGTATGCTAAAAAGTAATAATAATTGGTTCTATCCAGAGTTTACAACACAGCTTTTAAACTATGCTATTGAGAGTAGATGTAAGGATAGCAGTAGTGATGTAAATTTAGAAAAACTTTCAAAAAAAGAGAAAGAGGTTGTTCTTTGTATAGGAAGAGGTTTAAAGAACTCTCAGATAGGAGAGCGATTAAAAATAAAAGAGAGAACAGTTAAGCAACATCTCTCAAATATCTATGCAAAACTTAACATTCACGATAGAGTAACTTTAGCTCTTATATTTAAGTAGTTAATTTATTTATATAAAATTAATAGTTATAATGATAACTATATTTATCATTAGGAAAAGTTTTGAAGAAAATAAAAGTATTTATTGATAATAATCAAGTAGGTGACCTCTTTTTTGAAAAAGAGAGTAATCAATATGGATTTAATTATACAAAAGATTTAGCACCTATCTCTCTCATAATGCCTTATAAACCATCAACCTATATTTGGAAACATAAACTCCATCCAATTTTTGATATGAATATTCCAGAAGGGTATCTTTTTGAAATCTTTAAAAACTATCTTAATAAAGAGAATGGGTATATAGATGACTTTTTAATATTTTCTTATCTCTGTTCTAATATTCAAAGTAGAATTAGTTATGAAAGTTGGTTTGATAAAGAAGATTTTAAAAGTATAGACTTAGATGAAATTCTTCAAAATGATACTCCCGATACATTTATAAAGATTTTAAAAACTTTTTTAAATAAAAATGCTATCTCTGGAATTCAACCAAAAACATTAGCACTTCTTCAAGATAAGACTACTCTTTCTACAAAAGAATATATTATTAAAACTTGGGGAGAGGAGTATCCTTATCTTGCTCAGAATGAATATTTTTGTTTAAAAGCAGTTCAAAAAGCTGGAGTAGTTATTCCAAATATTTTACTTTCTAAAAATAACAAGTTTTTATTAGTGGAACGATTTAATTTTGATAAATCAAAAGATGAATATTTAGGGTTTGAAGAAGTATTAGTTTTAATGGGTAAAAATAAAGAGGAAAAATATAGTGGTAGCTATGAAGCTATTGCTAAAGTAATTTATGCTGTTACAACGAATAAACGAGATTCAATGCGAAGTTTATATAAAACCATTGTAATGAACTATCTTCTTAAAAATGGAGATGGACATCTTAAAAATTTTGGTGTTGTCTATGATAGAGAGTTTAAAAATATATCATTTTCTCCAGCTTATGATATTGTAAATAGTTGTGTATATTTTTATAAAGATAGACCAGCTCTCACTATGTTTGGTAAAAAACTTTGGTTTGGAAGAAAAGATCTTATTAAGTTTGGAGTACAAAACTGTTTTTTTTCAAAACAAGATACAACAGAGTTTTATGAAGAGTGTATAAATGCTTTAAAATATAGTATTCAAAAGTTAGAAATTTATATAGAAACAGACTCAGAATTTAAAGATATAGGCTCAAAAATGATAGATATTTGGAATTTCTCCCTAGAACAAACCAAACATAAGGAGCTACCAGTTGCAATTATACGAAATTGGACAAGAGATAAAGAGGCTTAGAAAAGTTGAAGGTTTAACACAATATGAACTATCAAAACTTGCAGGTATTAGTAGAGTAACATTAGGAAAACTAGAAAGAGGAGAGATAGCATCTATTTCCATCAAAACTTTAGATATTATTTTAAATAGTTTATCTTTAGAGATAGAGTTTAAAACTAAAGATAGTAATAGTTTTGGGCTTCCTAGTTTAGATACATTAATGTAGATAGATCACGATATTTATAGGAAATAAAGGAAAAAGATGAGATTTGCAAAAAGGGTAGAGATGCAAAGTAAAGAAAATTTATAACTAAGTATTTTTTGCGTTTGGGAATTTGTTTTTTTTCAGTATAATTTAAAACTAGATATAAAAATTTAAAAAATGGATAAACCGATGACTGTAAAAATACCTTTAAAAAAAATCATAGACAACTCTTATGAGATAACAATAGACACAATAAAAAAGCAACATTTTGATACAAAAGTAGCTATCATTACAAATCCTAAAGTAGCTGGTCTTCATCTTGGGTATCTTTTATCTAAAATCTCTGCTAAAGAGCTTTATATCATAACCGTTCCAGATGGTGAAGAGTATAAAAATCAACAAAGTGTAGATATGATTTTAGAATCTCTTTTTAATCATCGTTTTAACCGTAAATCTTTACTTATCGCATTTGGTGGTGGAGTTATTGGAGATATGACAGGATATGTTTCTAGTATCTATCAGCGAGGGATAGATTTTATTCAAGTGCCTACAACTCTTTTATCTCAAGTTGATGCAAGTGTTGGTGGTAAAACGGGTATGAATAATAGCTATGGTAAAAATCTAGTAGGTGCATTCCATCAACCAAAATCTGTTTTAATAGACCCACTATTTTTAACAACTCTACCATCTCGTGAATTTGGTGCTGGAGTAGCTGAAATAGTAAAGATGGCTGTTACATTTAATAAAGATTTTTTTAAATTTTTAGAGAGAGCTGATTTAACAGACCCTAAGATATTACAAGATGCTATCAAACAAGCAGTACAAACAAAAGCTGATGTTGTAGCACAAGATGAAAAAGAGCATGGAATACGTGCCGCATTAAACTATGGACATACCTTTGGACACGTAATAGAAAATGAAACAAAATATAAAAAATATCTTCACGGTGAAGCGGTAGCTATCGGTATGCTTATGGCAAATGCTACTTCTGTAAAGATGGGTCTTATGAATGAAACTGAGGCAGACAGAGTAAAAGCATTATTAGAAAAATATAGTTTGCCTACAACGTATAGTATTTCTGATGTAAATAGTTTCTATGAAACATTCTTTTTAGATAAGAAAAGTACAGATACCGATATTACATTTATATTAGCAGTTGGTTTAGGGGATGTTAAAATTACGAAAGAGTGTGAAAAGAGTGTTATTATTGATGTTTTAGAAGAGTTTAGTGTTCAAAAGAGTTTAGATGTATAAAAATTTATCACTCTCTAAAAAGACACATATTCCACTGATAACCTCTATCTTAATAGGATTATCTATAATTGTTGCTAATAGTTTTAGTTCTATACAGAAGATAGAGGTTGATATTCGAGAGAATGTTTCTCAAAACTTGAAAGTTTATACTCAAAACCAATTAGTTGCAAAAAAACAAGTTGGTCTTACAAACGCTATGAATATTGCAAACAATAGGTTTGTAGTAGAAGGCTTAGTAAAAAATAGTAGACAACCAGCTATAGATGGTTTAAAACAGCTTTCTCAAAATTATAAACTCAACACTCCCTTTCAAAATATAAAAGTTCATGTTCATACTAAAGATGTAAAAAGTTTTGTAAGAATTTGGAAACTTAATAAATATGGAGATGATTTAAGCTCATTTCGTGAAACTATCAATAGAGTTAAGTCTACAAATAAACCTTTAGTAGCTATAGAAGCTGGTAGAGCTGGTTTATCCCTTCGAGGTGTTGCCCCTGTTATTGTTAATAATAGATATATTGGTTCAGTTGAATTTATGCAGGGTTTTAACTCGATTGTAAAATCTGCTAAAAAAGATAATCATACAAGTGTAATATTTTTAGCAAAAAAGAGTTTAGTAAAATCATTTGAGAGTGCGACTATTGTTGCTCAAGATTATGTATTGTCTCAACAATTAAGTATTACAGATAAAAGACTTATGAATGAGATAGAAAATATTGATTTGAAAACAGTTGAAAAATATACAACTACTCAAAACTATTTTATAATTACAGATAGACTTAATGACCTTGATGGAAATTGTCTAGGGTATGTGATTTCTGCTAAATTACTTGTAGAGATAGAAAAATCTGTTAATGAAGCTAAAAGTGGATTGATGAATCAGATAATAATTATGCTGATGGTAGATATTGTAATTATTTTATCTTTAGTTTTCATTTTTAGAAGGTACATTACTCAACCTGTTGAGATGTTAAAAGATGGAATTATAAATATAGAACAAAAACTTATTAATCAAGATAAAGATTTTTCAGATAAAGATAAGATAGCTTTAAACCAAAAAGATGAACTTGGACAGATTTCACATGCTATAAACACTATGATAGATAGTTTGGGAATACTTTTAAGAAGATCTCAAGAGGAGATGGACACTGTTAAAAAAATAGAACTTGAAGTATCTGAAAAATCTCAAGAGAGTGAATTTCTTTTAAGTATGACTACAACTATGACAGATGGAATAAATGATAGTGTTCATAATATTCAAAACTCATTTATGACTATTTCAGATGAATTAGGAGTAATAAATGAACTTAATAATGATGCTTCTCAAAACTCTCAAAATGTATTAGCAAATACTCAAGAGATGGAAAACTCTTTAAGTCAAATAGTAGAGTTTATTCACAACTCCAAAGATTCATCTGATGAGTTAAATAAAAGTGTGGATGATATTAATGATATTATAGGGTTGATTAAAGATATCTCAGAACAAACTAACCTTCTTGCATTAAATGCTGCGATAGAGGCTGCACGTGCTGGTGAACATGGTCGTGGATTTGCTGTTGTTGCTGATGAAGTAAGAAAACTTGCTGAACGAACACAAAAAGCAACTACTGAGGTTGAGGTAAGTATAAATATTCTTAAACAAAACTCTGTACAAATCGTAGAGAGTAGTGAAACAATGGAAGATTTAGCAAATACGACAACAGATATTTTAAATAATTTTAAAGTAAGTATAGAAGAGCTTTCCTCTAATACACAAAATATTAAGAGTAAAAATAGTTACATAACTCATGATATATATGCAAACCTTCTAAAGCTTGACCACATAGTCTTTAAATCAAATGGTTACACTGTGCTATTTGCACAAGACCATACACATACATTTGATAACCATACACAGTGTAGACTAGGGAAGTGGTTAAAAGGTGAAGGTAAAGAACTGTTTTCTCATAAACCAGAGTATCAACAACTTGAAAAACCTCATAAAATAGTGCATGATTCTTTTATTAAAGCAACAGAGCTTTCTATAAAGGTGGATAAAATAACAGAACATACAGATGAACTTTCTGGTTATTTAAGAGGTGTTGAAAAAGCAAGTAATGAGTTGTTTACACTCTTCGATAGAATGGTTAAGCCATAAGTAATTGTAAAATTTTTAATTAAGAATATTGGAGAGAAATATGATACAAAAAATAAAAAAGTATTCAACAACAAATACTTTAGTGATACTAGGAATAGTATTAGGCGTTGCATTTGGTAGTTTTTTACCAGAGTTAGCATTACAACAGCAGGTAATAGGACAGATATTTATTAACTTTTTAAAAATGTTAGTCGTGCCTTTAGTTTTTTCTAGTATTTATGTAGCTATTTTAGGTTTAGGAAGTTTAAATGACCTAAAAACTATCGGTGCTAGAACTATTGGTCTTTATCTGATGACAACAGCATTAGCAGTTGTAACAGCGATTATCGTGATGAATATATTTCCGATAGGCTCTCCTATCTCAGCAGATGGTTTAGAGTTTGCAAAAGCTTCAACAGTTGCAGAGTTTTCACTTTCAGCTATGTTATTAAGTTTTATCCCTACAAATATTTTTAATTCACTCTCAGAGGGTGCTATGATGCAGATAATTGTCTTTGCAGTTTTATTTGGTATAGCATCACTTCACATGGAAGAGCATAGACAACAAACTATGCTTGACTTTTTTACAGCAGTTACAAATGCTATGCTAACTATCGCAGAGTGGATTATAAAACTTACACCTATCGGTGTTTTTAGTCTTATCTCTTATGTTATTGCTGATCAAGGTATAGATGTTGTTCTTGGTTTATGGTCATATATATTAGTGGTTATCGGTGTTTTACTTTTTCATGCGCTTGTGACACTTCCCGCAGTTTTATCTGCTTTTGGTCGTGTAAATCCTTATAAATATATCAGCGCTATTCGTGAAGCTCCTATCATGGCATTTTCAACAGCATCAAGTGCAGCGACACTTCCTGTTTCTATGCGTATAGTTGAAGAGGTTGGTGGAGTTGATAAGAAAAACGCATCATTTGTACTTCCTTTAGGTGCAACAGTATCTATGGATGGAACAGCAGCGTATCTAACAGTAGCAGTTTTATATATAGCAAACTTAGCTGGTGTAGATATGAGTTTTGGAGAGCAAATTTTATTAGGTGTAACAGTTGTTGCATTAAGTGTTGGTGTAGCTGCTCTTCCTAGTGCTTCTTTAGTGATGATGGTTGTTATTCTAAATCAAGTTGGACTTCCTGTTGAGTATATAGCTATTATCGTTGCAGTAGATAGACTTTTAGATATGGCTCGAACATCGCTTAATGTTACCTCTGATTTGGTGGTTGTTAAGATTATTGATCAGATGCAGAAACGAACATAATTATAATATGTATAAAATAGCTAAGATTCATAAAAAAATAAATAATTTAGGTTTACTTACTTTTATACCAACACTTCTTTTATCAGGAGAAGTTGTTGTATCTCATGATAACCCCTATTTTAAACATAAAGATAAAAAAAATAATGTAGAGATTATCTACACAAAAGACAACCTTCCCTTTGCCAAACATACAGCTGAAGTAGAGTCGCATATTCATAAAAATTATAAAGATTTTTTTGATTGGAAACTAGATGAAACTTTATATGTTGGTTTAATTTCCTCACATAATCAAATAGCAAATGGATTTTCAACACAATGGGCAAATAACCGTCAGATAAACTATCTAGGGGGAACACAACTCATCGATATTTTTTCTACTACCTCTTGGTTAGATACTCTTCTTTATCACGAAACGGCTCATAATTATCAGTTAAATGTAAAAGGTAGTTTTGTATCTCGTGCCTTACATTCTGTATTTGGAAATGGCTCTTTTATCTTTCCTCTTTATATGGTTGTTCCCAATCTTATGGAAAACTCTTTTTTATTAGAGGGTAATGCTGTTTTAAATGAATCTTGGCATGGAAATGGAGGACGTTTATATAGTGGAATAAATAAAGCTCAAACTATCCTTCAATCTAAATCTGGAAAGATTATTGAAAGCTATATGTATAACTCTCGTTTAGAGTTTCCTTATGGAGATAGTGTTTATATTCAAGGTGGTTTTTATCAGCTTTATATTGCTGAAAAAGTGGGTCTTAAACATGTAAACAGTTATTTTAAATACCATTCAGAAGATTTTTGGTTTCCAGTACGAACAGATGCAAGTATGAAAGATGCTATTGGAGTGAATTTTAGACAATCTCTCAAAGATTTTTCTGATGCTTATAAAGAGTTAGGAAAAGATTTTGTAGAGGCAAGTGGAGAGCATATTCTTTCCTCTCAATTTTTTAATTCACTTTCACATTCAGAAGATGAAATCTTTTTTATCATAAATGAGAGTGGAGTCGAAGCCCCTGAACTTGTTATTTTTAATAAAGAGAATCAAACCATACAAAAAGTACAAGATAGCTGGTTAAGTGGAAAGGTTATTAAAAATGATAACAGTTACTATACACAAGGAAGTGCCAACACTTCAACAACTAGAATTCATCAAGGACTTTTTGATAAAGATAGATATATAAAAGAGGATACAAAATCTAAGATGGTACAGGGTTATCTCTCAGATGGAAAGATGGTTTATTTTGATGTACCATCTTCATATTCTCAAGCACAACTTTATGTAGAAGATGAATTTTATGCACAAGTAAACTCTTCTGTAATTATAGATAAAGATGATAATTTATACTATTTTGTTCAAGATGGAAAAAAGAGAACACTCTATAAAAATAAAACAGCTCTTTACTCTTATCAAGGTTTTTATGGAATAGTAAGTGATATAGATAGCAAAGGTAAAATCTATTTTATAGCAAACTCTGAATTAGGCTCAACACTCTATGCGTTTGCAGATGGAAAAGTAGAACGTTCTAGTTATGCGGACAATATTAAAGAGGCACGATTAGTAAATGATACTGAATTTTTAATCTCTGCTATAAGTGACAAAGATTATTATTATCTAAAAAATGAGATAGTAAGTATAGAACAAGAGCCTTTTGAAACAACACTATTTTTTGAAAAGTATAAATATTATGGAGGGGTTAAAACAGTAGATACCAATAGCACTGATGTAGATTTGTCAAACAGTTATAACTCTCTTTTAGATATGCATTATAGTGGAACTAATGCTACTGTAGGATATGGCTCTTATGTTGGTTGGTTAGGTTCACTCAATATGAGTTTTGGAGACCCTTTATCTCAAAACAGTGCAATGTTATTTGTAAATAAAGATAGTTCAGGGGTAAGTGTAGCAGGAGCAGGGTATTCAAACTCTCAATACTTTCTTCAATACTCTGTATCTGGCTATAAAGTTCTTGATAACTCTCTTGCTTACAATGATACAAGAAAATATGGATTAAATCTAAATCTTGTGTTACCACTTTATCAAGCAGGTACTACTAAAGCTGTACTTAGTACAAGTTATTTTCAAGATTATACATCACTAAGTCGTAAGCCGTGGAGTACAACTTTAGCATTTGGAGCAGGAGAGGGTTATGGAAATAGTATGTATCTAAACTATCTTAATATGCTAGAGATATATGGTGTAAGAGAGAGAGAAGATACTATTTTAGGGGTAAAGTATAGATTTAAACACGATTTACCCTATCAATTTTATTTTGGAGTAGAGGCTAAATACTCTATAACAGATAGTAATACCTATTTAAAATCAAGAGGTGTAAAACTAACAAATACCGATTCAGCACTCTCTTTAGAAACAACAGATATAGACCCATCCTCTATAAATATGCCAAACTTAATATATGATGGATATGTAAAAGATGCAGGATATGCTGAGGTAACTTTAGCAAAAGTATTTGATGTTTCTGCCTACTTTTTTACATTTCCTATCTCTTTACAACGGGAATCTTTTTATACAAAATATCGCCGTTACTCTTTAAGAACTTATGGAGATAATCGATATGATGCAAATGAAGTTACAGCAGGTGTAACACTCTCTACAGTATGGCTAAACTCTTTTGTTTTTCCACTGAGTATAGAGTATATTCATAATGATTTATATTTTGTGGAAGAGGAAACATATAGGTTTATGTTGGGGGTTACTTTTTAGTAATCTCCTCTACTTTTTCCTCTTCCACTAACTCAACATCCTCTATCTCAATACTCTCTTTATCATTTGTTAGCTGTTGCTGATAAGTATCATTAGTGGAAGTATTTCCACTTAATACGCCAATGAGCTGGTTTTCTTGTGATTTATCTAAATTTCCTGAAGCGATAGTATCTAAAAGTTTTTCTGCTATCTTAACACGTGCATCATTTTCTTTTTGATGAAAATATTTTTGTAAATTATCATTATAAGCAATGAGTTTATCTTCACGTCTCTTTTTAAAATAGTAAAAAATAAAAAAACTACTTACAAGAGCTAAGACTGCTAATATAATAATAAGATAACGTTTGAGTTCCATATTATTCACTTGGTCTATCTGCTGTATCTTTTGTTGAAAAAGAGCCTCTTTCTTCTCCTCTTCTAATAATATTTTCTGTTTAGCAAGTTCAGCATTTATATGAATTTTTGCAAGTTCTTGATTTTTTTCTATAATCACTAACTCTTTTTTAGCTTCAAGTTTTGCTTTATTCATATCTTTACTTTGTTCTATAAGTGCTAACTCTTTTTTAGATTCAAGAAGTGCTAACTCTATCTTTATTTTTGCATCTAGTTTTTTAAGTTGAATATCTTTTTCTTGTGATATTTTTTTCTCAAAAGCTATTTTTTGAAGTTCTGTTTTTTTAGCTTTATCCTCAGGAGATTCTAATAGTTCACAAGCTGTAAAAAGAAGGGGTAGGAGAGAGAGATATAACCATTTCATAAGCGACCTTTTTTATTGTTTTATTTGAACTATAATTTTATCTAATTATTACCTGTTTTTAAGTAATATATGCCAAATATCAAGAGAGGTTTACAGATGAAGTTTTATAGTGGATTTTCACTAAAAAATGATGAACATTTTTTTAAAGAGTATATAAACTATTCTGAATATACAGTATCTGGTTTTAGTTATGGAGCTATAAAAGCATTTAAGTATGTGAAAGAGCAGTTAGATTTAGGAAATAGAGTAGATACTCTTCAGCTTTTTTCTCCAGCTTTTTTTCAAACAAAATCGGTTAAATTTAAAAGAATGCAAACTATGAGTTTTAAAAAAGATAGTTCTTCCTATCTAAATTTATTTATTAGTTCCTCTTTTTCTCCATACCATAATAAATATATAGAAAATGTAGAGGCTAATATTTTAGACTTAAATGAACTTTTATCTTATGAGTGGATAGTATCAGAGCTATTAAGATTAAGAAATAGTGGAGTGAAGATAGAAATATATCTTGGTGGAAAAGATACTATAATAGATATAGAGGGTGCGAGAAAACTGTTTGTACAAGTTTCTACGCTAACATACATAAAAGATGCAAACCATTTTTTACAAACAAATTAGGAGAGTAAAATGAGCAAAATTAAAATAGGTGTAATAACAGCAAGTGATAGAGCAAGTAAGGGTATCTATGAAGATATTTCAGGTGTAGCTATTCAAGATACTATGAAAGATTATCTTAAAAGTGAATTTGAGATAGTATATAGATGTATTCCAGATGAGCAAGATATACTTGAAAATACTATGAAAGAGCTATGTGATGAGGCAGGGTGTTGTTTAGTTGTTACAACGGGTGGAACAGGTCCAGCATTAAGAGATGTTACTCCTGAAGCTACTGAAAATGTATGTGAAAAGATGATGCCTGGATTTGGTGAACTAATGCGTCAAGTAAGTTTACAATATGTTCCAACAGCGATACTTTCACGCCAAACAGCAGGGATTAGAGGCAATAGTTTAATCATAAATTTACCAGGGAAACCAAAATCTATTAGAGAATGTTTAGATGCAGTTTTTCCAGCAGTTCCCTATTGTATAGATTTAATAGAGGGTCCTTTTATTGAAACAAATGAAGATGTTATCAAAGCTTTTAGACCAAAGGCAAAATAGTTAAAAGATAGGAAAATATGCAAAATATAACCATTAAAAAATATTTTGAAATATCTTCTATTTTAGAGAACTCTAAGATAGAAGATTTTAAAGAGTATAAAAAAGAGATACTAAGCCAAGGCAAAGTTTTTGATAAAGAGCAAAAATTTAAAGAGTTACTAAATTTTTGTGATAGACAAGAGCAACATAGTTTTTTAAAGATATTTGGGCATATTGATTTTATCAAAGATACCTTGCTTTGGGGTATCTTTTTGATTACTCTTTTCGTGAGTTATTTTTCATTTGATGATATTATTAATGTTCATAAATTTTTGCTATTTTCTATATTTTTACCATTTAGCTATATCTTATTTATGAGTTACAAAGTTTATAGATATAGTTTTCCTAAAAAAGAGGAACTTTCATTTTTGAGTTATATTTTGGCTCATAGTGATTATGTTAAATACAACTCTAGCGATAGTCATGTTGTAAAAACTTATTCTATGAAACTTTCTATCTATTTTGGGTTGATATATACCATTTCTATTCTTCTTTACACTTTTATCATCTTTTCTACTACATCTATCTCTTTTATCTTACCGAGTACATTTGACATAAATTTTCTTTCTTTAATTTCAGATAAAGAGTTTTCACAATCTACTTTAGCTTGGTTTTTACTTATCTCTATTGTTTTTTTTATTTTTATCCCTAAGATGATATTACTGTTTTATGCAGATAAAAATATAAAAAAGTCGATAGAACTGAGCTTATTAGAGCAGGGTAAAGAGTTTTTTGAATATATTTATAAAACAGTTGAGATAAAACAGGATTCAAATATAAAAGCACTTCAAAATATAGTAGAAGATAAAAATGAAGTGATTGAAGATATACAAGAGATAGTTCAGAGTGTACTTGCTGATTATTATGTGATTTATTATAATATGGATTTAGAGATTAGGGATAAAATTTTGTTTGATTTTTCTAATGATATAGATTTAAAAGATAAAAAAAGTGAAAGTTTTTCTTATGCTATTTTCGGAGAAGAGGATGAAGATGAGCTTACTATCTCTAAACTAGGAAACTTAGTGCTTCTCTTCGCCTCCCCAGAATCCTCTGCCGATAACACTTTTAAAGATGATATAGATGAAATTTTAACGCAAGAGGAAGTGAAACAGATATGGATAGCTCCTTTAGTTGAAAATAAAGATGCTCACTACATTTTGGCTCAAAAGGGTGATAATAAGTATGATGAGTGGCAGAAGCAGATTAATGAGAATATAGATGATTTTAGGGTTCGGCTTTATAATGAGAAGTAAAACTTTTTCATTATAATTATCCTTATATCTATATTAACTCTCTATTATAAGCTATAATTACATATATTAAGATAATTAGGTGTAGTAAATGAATGATACAATAGACTTTCTTTCAACAAATAAAGATATTGCTCTCTTGCTCTCTTTTCGGATTAAAGAGGAAAGGATAGCACAAGAGTTAAAGCAGAGTGAACTTGCTGAAAAAGCAGATGTTAAAGTATATGTTGTACGAAATTTTGAACAGCATTATAAAATAAGCTTAGACAATCTTATATCTATACTTAGAGCATTAAAAAAATTAAATATTTTTAATGAGATGTTTGATTTTGCACAAGAAAGAATAGATGTTGATGTTTTTAATTATTTAGAAGAGAAGAAAAATAGAGCAAAACAGAGGGTTAGAAGTGCAAAACAATAATAGATGTCTCATCTATATTTGGGATACTTTTGTGGGAGAGATGGTTCTTGTTAAAAGTACAATCTATTTTAAATATGATAAAGATTTTAAGATGAATATTTCGCCTTTATCTTTAGAACTAAGTAAAACTCAGTATTGTTTTAAAGAGTTAAATTTTCAGTATTCAATAGCTGGAGTATTTGCTGATTCTCTTCCTGATAGTTTTGGAATGAAAGTGATTGATGGTTATTTTGAAAGTAATTATAAACACTTTGAGCCAAATATTCCAATAGCACTTAAAGATGCTAAATCTCTTAAAAAAACTATTTTACAATCAAACTCTTTTTCCTCTATCAGAGTGTTAATTGATATGTATAAATCATTTTCTCCTGCTGGTGGTGCAAAGCAAAAAATGATACTGAACTATAATCAAAAAGATGAAATATTTTATATAGGAAAAGAAAAAAATAGCTATAAATCTCTTATCGTAAAGATTGATGAGAGTGATGTTCCTTATTATGGTGTTGATGCCATAATAGAATTTATTTACTCTAAAGTGGCAAAAATATGTGGTATTAATATCACACAAACATATCTATTTGAAGATGAAGATGGATATAAACATTTTGCGATTGAGAGATTTGATATAGATAAAGATTTAGGTAGATTGCATACCCATACTCTCAGTGGACTACTTCATATAGAAAAATCAAAAAGAATGGATTATATAGAGATTATGAAAATTGCAAAGTTATATCTATCTCTCCCTCAAGAGGATATAGATGAGATGATGAATGATGATAAGTTTAGATTTGATAAATTAGAGTTAATAGAGATAAATAAGTTATCATTAAATAATAACTAAAGGATTTTCAATAGTTAATATATTAACCTTAATATGAAATAAATCAATAGTATGGCTAATATTATAAACTATAAAAAATAAATTTAAAAATGCTAGAGGAAAAATATATTGAAAAATAATGCCCCAACATTCGCATTTATCGGAAAACCAAATAATGGAAAAAGTAGTATGATTTCTGCTTTAACTTTTGATGATAGAATAAAAGTCTCAAAAGAGGTAGGAACAACTACTAAAGCAAAACCATATAGCTATACTCATAATGATAGAGTAATTGCAAATTTTTATGATACTCCTGGATTTGAAAAAGCGAAGGCTTTATGGAGTTATATTCGTAAAAATAGAGATGAAAATAGTTATGGTAATAATCTTTTAAGGGAGTTTATCTCTAAAAATAGTAATGAAAAAAGTATGCAAAAAGATATTGAGATATTGAGTGCTATTTTAGAGAGTGACTTTATAGTTTTTGTTATAAATATCTCTGAAAATTATAATCAAAATGTTATCGGTTATGAGTTGGAGATAATACATTTTATTAAAAAGCCTATTTTGATTTTGTTTAATAAGATTCAAGATAAAGATTATACAGAGCAGTGGAGAGAGAAGCTTCAAGAGTATGATTTAACAACTATTCAAGAGTTTAATCCTATGAATAGTAGTTATGAAAATATTCATGAAATTTTTAAAAATCTGTATAGAGTAGATGCAACACTTCAAGAGAAACAGCATTTAGATGATATTTTACAAACACATATCATACATTTAAGAGAAAACACAGAGAGTTCAGCAAAAAAGATAGCAGAGATGATGGTTGAGATATTACAGTTTGAAGATACGACTATTTTTAAGGGTGATAGAGTTTCTAATAAAGATAAAGCAGTAGCTTTGTTAAAGTATCAAGAAAAGATATATCTACTTGAAAAAAAGGCTAAAAGAGCTATTGAAAAGATATGGGGTTATCATCAGGTTAAAGTTATAGATAATCGTGAGGAGATAGACTCAGAAGAAAATGTTAAATTAGGTCTATCAAAAGAGCGCTTAATAGTATTAGGTTCAGTAGTTGGAGTGGGAGCAGGAGCAGTTTTAGGTGCGCCAGTTGCTTTGGTAGATTTTGGATTAACCGCGCTTATATCTTCGGGAATAGGGGGGATAATAGGGGGAAGTAGTGCTTATTTTATAAGTAATAAATTTCACTCTATGATAGTTTCTAAAAATGAGATTATTCATAAAATAGATAAAGTAAATTATAATGTAAGTTTTATTTTACTCAAACGCTCTTTGGAACATTTGAGCAGACTTATAAAACATGGTCATGCTAATCGTAATAATATTGTTATCTCTCAAAATAGTGATGAGTTAATTTTCAACAAAGAATGGAATTTTACAACAGAGGAAGAGAAAGAGATAGCAAATATTCATACCTCAATAGTAAAAGATGAATACACACAAGATAAACAGCAAGAGTTAGCCAAAGTTATCGCTAATGTAATGGATAGGGAGATAATTTTATAATGAAAGAGAGCCAAAAAAAACTTTTAGAGTGGTATAAAACTTATGGACGTCACACTCTACTTTGGCGAAATACAGATGATATGTATCATATCTATTTGAGTGAAATTATGCTTCAACAAACTCAAGTAAATCGTGTGATGGAGGAGTATTATCCACAGTTTTTGGAAAAATTTCCCTCATTGAAAGCTCTTGGAGATGCTAATCAAGATGATGTACTTTCTGCTTGGAGTGGTTTAGGCTATTATTCAAGAGCAAGAAACCTTCATAAGACAGCACAAATTTGTAGAGATAGTTTACCAAATACTCAAGAGGAACTCTTAAAACTTCCTGGAATTGGTAGATATACAGCTAGTGCCATCTGTAGTTTTGGACACAATCAAGAGATACCCGTAGTCGATACAAATATAGCAAGAGTGATTAAGCGTTTTTTTGCTCTTTTAAATCCTAAAGATGCAACTATCTGGAGCAGTGCGACAAGTTTTGTAAATGCTAAACAACCACGACACCACAATCTCGCTCTTATGGATTTAGGCTCACTTATCTGTTTACCAAAAAATCCAAAGTGTGATGAGTGTCCATTTATAGATTTTTGTCAGGGAAAGAATGAACCAGAACTCTACACTCAAACAAAGAAAAAAGTGTATGAAAATTTAGAACTATTTTATGGGGTGTTTATCAAAGAGAATAAGATAGCTCTTAAAATTTCAAAAGAGAGAATGTACAAAGATATGCTAATTCTTCCAACAGTAGACCCCATAGAGGAAAACTTATTAGGAAAATTTAAACACTCTTATACAAAATATCGTCTTACAGTTCATCTTTATGAGATAGATGAACTTGATGATGATTTAGTGTGGATAGAGTTAGATAGTTTAGATAATGCTCCTATATCTTCTTTAACTAAGAAGGCGAGGGAGTTTTTTTAGTTAAAATAAAATCATAATAAAACTATATCTTCGTAATGTACTTCAGAAGTAATAATTTCCCGCAAAAGCGGGAAGAGGGTATAAATTAAACGAAATCTACTTTTGTAACATGGTGTTTTAAACCAAGTGTATCAGCAGGACAGCCAAGAGCTAAACCTAACATCTGTTGCATATGTAAAATAGGAAGTTCTACTTCTCGCCCTATCTCTTTTGAAAGATGGTCTGTTTGTGTATCTAATTTAAGATGACAAAGAGGACAAGGTGTCACTATCCAATCTGCATTATTATCCATAGCACCTGCAACTACATTACCAGCTAAGATAGCAGAAGTTTTAGGAGCTTGAAGTTCAACATGAAAACCACAACATTTAGTTTTTTCTTCATACTGAACACTTTCTCCACCACAAGCGATAATTAAATCATCAAGTGAACGAGGATTATATGGATTTTCTTTTGTCTTATGAGTTGTATTTTGAAGCTCCGAAGGACGAATGTTATGACAACCATAAAAAGGAGCAATATTAAATTGGCTAAGAGGTTTTACAACCATCTCTTTAATTTTATCAAGACCAATATCATCAATAATAGCATATAAAAAGTGTGTAATTTGTGAAGTACCTTTGTACTCTAAACCAACTTCTCTTAATTTAACATTTACTTTTTCTTTAAGTTCTGCATTATTGTCTAAACGATGTTTAGTCATAGCAGTATTTAGTTGGCAAGTGTTACAAATAGTAACCATTGTAAGACCATGCTTTTCAGCATACGCTATATTTCTAGCATTTAAAACTAAAGATAAAAAATCATCATAATCTTGTAAGTGAGAAGCTCCACAACATGAAGCTTCTGTTAATTCAACAAGTTCTATTCCAAGTTTTTCAGCAACAGCCATAGTTGACATATATTGCTCAGGTGTACTTTGTTTTGCAGTACATCCTGTAAAAAGTGCATATTTTAATTTTTCCATTTTCTACTCCCTAGAACTTTGCAGTTGATGACGATTTAACTAATTTTCTAATCTCATCTAAATTATCTGATTTTGTAATACTCCATGGTAGAACTATTTTACCCTTAACAAACATTTTAGCTGCTAATGGAAGGTATTTAACAACAGATAAACGTTCAGAGTAAAGAACCATACTCCCTTCATCAAGTACACCATTTATGGCTATTGAATGTTTAAACCAGACAGCATGACGAGTAGCAAGATTAGACTTAGCAACTCCCTCTTTAAATAGCATTTGATGTAGTTTAGTAATTTTGTCGATAGGATTTACATCTTTAGGACAAACTTCTGCACATTCCATACATTTAACACAATCCCAAAGACCCTGTTTTTCTTGATGAAGTTCATTTAATCTACTTACATGAGCATCATCACGAACATCAGCTTCAAAACGATAAGCCTTAGCAAATGCAGCTGGACCAAAGAAATCTTCATTAATATCTACAACAGGACAAGCATAGTGACAAGCACCACATTGGATACATAAATCAGCTTCATTTAACTCTTCAGCTTCTTCAGGTGTTACAAGATGCTCATGTTCTGGATGCTCTTCAACATCAGAAATAAGGTAAGGGTGGATAGAGTCGTGCTTCTCCCAAAAATCTGCCTTATCAATAATCATATCTTTAACAGCACGTTTAATACTTAATGGTTCGATAACTAAATCAGTTCCAAAGAACTCAACCATAGTATTCATACTCTCTTTACAAGCAAGAGTTGAACGACCATTTACTTTAATGGCACACGCCCCACAGATACCGTGACGACAACTTCTTCTATAAGAGAAGCTACCATCGTGGTCCCATTTAATTCTATTTAAAATATCTAAAACAACCTCTTCTGAAGTTACTTCCATATTATGAAGATTATAATATGGAAGGTAATCTTCATCTGCATTAAAACGAAATACTTTGAAGTTTACTTTTTGTGATGTTACTGTATTTGTACTCATCTCTTCTCCTTAGTAAGTTCTAGCTCTTAGTTCATGTTTACCAAGAACAACGTCCATATAATCAAGTGAAATTTCACCATTATCGTCCATATAAGCCATAGTGTGTTTTAAGAAATCATCATCATTACGAGTGTCAAAATCTTCTCTATAATGCGCTCCACGACTCTCTTTTCTAGCAACAGCACTCTCAACGATAAACGCTGAATAGTCAATCATATGACCAAATTCGATAGCTTCTTGAAGTTCAGTATTAAACACTTTTGATTTATCTTTGATACGGATATTTTCAAAACGTTTACGTAAAACTTTAATTGCCTTAACAGCAATATTTAAAGTCTCTTCCGTTCTAAATGCACCTGCATTAGCAGTCATACATTGTTGAAGCTCTTCTCTTAAACCTGTAATAGTTTCAGCACCATTGTTATTTAAAACAAAATCTATTTCAGTTAAAGCAGTTTTTGCATCTTCTTGAGTTGCAGGACGAAGTTCAATATTGTCTATCTCTTTAACCATTGTTTTACCAACAAAACGACCAAATAATAGAGCTTCAAGAACAGAGTTAGCACCTAAACGGTTTGCACCGTGAACAGATACACAAGAACACTCACCAGCAGCATAGAAACCCTCTACAAATTCAGTGTTATTTTTACGTACATTACCAGCAATATTAACTGGAATACCACCCATAGAGTAGTGTGCAGTTGCAGAGATAAGAATAGGCTCTTTAATCATATCAAGACCTAAGAAAGTGATAGCTAAATCACGTAACTCTGGTAATCTTTCCATAATCAAATCTTTTCCTAAGTGTGTTACATCGATAAAAACAGCATCTTTTCTTGGACCAACACCACGACCTTCTCTAATCTCATTTAAGATAGCACGAGAAACAACATCACGAGATGCAAGTTCCATAGCATTAGGAGCGTATTTCTCCATAAATCTTTCACCCTTAGAGTTAAAAAGACGTCCACCCTCACCACGAGCAGCTTCAGAGATTAAAACACCATTTCCAGATAATCCAGATGGGTGAAATTGTACAAACTCCATATCTTCTAAAGGAAGACCGTGACGAGCAACAATAGAAAGACCATCACCTGTATTTGCATGAGCGTTTGAGTTGATTTTATATGAACGTGCATAACCACCCGTAGCGAACATTACAGATTTAGCATTGAAAATTACAGTTTGCATATCACGAATATTAAATGCAACAATTCCACTTACTTTCCCATCTTTGTAGATTAAATCAGCAGCATACCACTCATCCCAAAACTTAACACCTGCACGGTGTGCTTGTTCGTAGATAGTTTGTAATAATGTAAGACCTGTTCTGTCTTTTGCATAACAAGCACGAGGAGATGATTGACCACCAAAAGGGCGTTGTGCAATTTTTCCATCGGGAGTTCTACTAAAAGCAGCACCCATTCTCTCTACCCAACGGATAGTTTCAGGAGCTTTTTGACACATAAATTCAACTGCATCTTGGTCAGCTAAATAATCTGAACCTTTAACTGTATCAAACTCGTGAAGTTCAACACTATCTTCTTCACT
>Ga0256837_1000558_pt1 | contig 30680 bp, 32 predicted proteins | sample 4562384metaG_FD_185976 | JGI IMG/M metagenome (GOLD analysis project Ga0256837, IMG submission 185976) | Hydrothermal vent microbial communities from Guaymas Basin, Mexico - 4561-384 | ecosystem: Environmental > Aquatic > Marine > Hydrothermal vents | place: Mexico: Guaymas Basin | collected... | reverse complement strand
AAGATGTTTAAAAAGTTCTATAACATCCATTTTTATTTTCCAGGATTTTCATAAAAGATATAAGGTGTTGAGTAGTTACTTATCTCAAAATAAAGTTTTTTCTCACCAGCATCTATTTTATAGTTTTGATTAAGGTCTAAATAACCATATCCATAACGATAACTTCTAGGAGTAGTTTCATCTGTAGCAGTAGCTGTTGTTAATTTATCTATTTTTATAAAACGTTGAACAAGTTTTCCGCCCATATAGATATCTAAAACGCCATTTGTACCCGTCCAGTTTTGAATGCTACGTCCAATCTTATTTTGTGTCTCCTGAGTACAAGCACTAAAAATAAGTACAAGCATAATACTCAATGCTACTGTTAATTTTTTCATCTATTTCTCTCCATTTTTTAATATACGAAGTGCTTTCTCTTCGTCATCTGTTCGCATTAAAGATTCACCAACTAAAAATGCATCTACACCTGCTTTACTGAGATCTTCCAACTGCCCATGCTCATAAATCCCACTCTCAGCTACAATAACTTTTCCATTAGGAATAAGAGGTATCAAATCATAAGCTAGATTCATATTCATCTCAAAAGTTTGAAGATTTCTATGGTTTATACCGATGATGTCACTTCCTGCATAGATAGCTTTAACTAAATCTGCTTTATCATGAACCTCAACAAGTGCTTCCATACCTAAGTGTCTTGTATATCCTAACAACTCTTTAAGCTCTTTTTTAGAGAGTGCAGCTGCAATAAGTAAGATAAAATCAGCCCCATGAACCATAGCTTCTATAATTTGGTATTTTGATACTATAAAATCTTTACGAAGAAGAGGCACACCCACATAACGACGAATACCACCAAGATAATCCAAACTTCCTTGAAAGAAGTGTGGTTCAGTTAAGATAGAAATAGCACTAGCCCCTCCTCTCTCATATGCCTGAGCAATAGCGATAGGGTCAAAATCTTCACGAATAATACCTTTTGAAGGAGAAGCTTTTTTTACTTCGCTAATAATTCTATAAGGATCTTCCTCTGTAGCTTTTAAATAGGGAATAACATCACGAGGAGCTCTTGCATTATATGCTAGTGAACGACCCAACCAATCAAGAGAAAACTCTTTTTCTCTTTTTACTAAATCTTCTTTTGTTTTTTTTATAATATCATCTAAAATCATTTTCTTTTTTTCACCTTTTTAGTTTTTTGCTTTGCTAAACACTTATCTATTTCAGAAATATGTTCTTGTAACTCTGAGTCTTTTCCACCCTCTAAGTTTACTACATGATTCATAATTTCCTTAGCTTTTTTACAATTACCTAGTTTATAATAACCCCATGCTTTTGAGTCCAAATAGTATGCAGTATTTGGTTGAAGTTTTAAAACTTCATCTATATATGACATACCTTTTTTAATATTTAAACTATGGTCAATTAAAATATAGCCCAAATAGTTAAGATAAATTGGCTGAGGGTCAGTTTTTATAACTTTTTGTAGTTTTGAGACCACCTGTTTAAGTAATTTAGCATCACTCTTATTCTTTGCTGCTTCATACTCAAAGATAGCACTCTGACCAAGATATTTTATATCTCCACGCTCTGCATAAAGTTTGTTTGCTAACATTGTAGCTTTTTTATAATTATGTGCAGATGAGTAGAGTTGAAGTAAGATATCATCATCGGTATGAGACTTTTCTAAAAAAATCATCAAATTCAAGTAGTCACGTTTATATGAGTAGTATTGCACAATTTTAGCTGCTAGTTCAGGGCTTTTATCTACACTATAAAGTCTCAAAGATGTTGAGAGAAGTCCATCTATATTATTTTCATTACTGTAAATTGCAATTAATCGTAAACAGATTAACTTTGAACAACCTATCATACGAGAGTGTGTTTCGAGTAAAGCTATCGCCTCTTTTTTTCTCGAAAGATTTACATAGAGAATAATAGACATCTTATCTAAGATTTTTTCACTGTGATTAAGTGCATATGCAGACTCCAAATACTTAACCGCTAAATCAAACTCTTGGCGTTTAATATATACATCACTTGCTAAGATATAATCATTCTCTTCTTTTGTTTTAGCTGCAAGTTTTACACTTAAGTCTCTTGCTTCATCTAAACGGTTTAGTTCTATTAATGCTACAATTTTAAGTCGAATAAGTTGAGGATCATACTTAGCATCTTTTAACTCTTTATCTATTCTAACAATTATTTTATCGCCTTCTTTTAGTAATAATTCATTCTCTAATGAGCGATAAAGATACTCTTTTTTTTGCGATTTATTGTAAAGTTCTGTAAAAAGTTCAGATGCTGTTTTATAATCTTTAAGCTGTTCTGCTCTTAATGCAAAAAGGATATAAGCATCTTCCTCTGGAAAAACTTTTGCATTAGGGTCAATAACTTTGGGCTGAGAGAGAGAACAAGAGGTACTCAAAAAAGCAACCAATACAATTAAAACAAATTTATACATCAATAATTCCTGGACACTCTTCTTTTAACTCATCAATATGTGTCTTAAAATAGTCCCAAAATGGAAATGTTATACACTGAGATGGTCGAGCTTCATATATTTTACACCCATTAGACTCTCTGTCATAAAATACACACTCATATGATTCATTATGCAGTACCTCTTTTAAGGAGTACTTATAGCCTTTTTTAAAGAGATATTTTACTCCGAAATCATTAACACTTAGATTTAAAAGTTTAGCTATTGCATAGATTTCACTTTTACTTACATAGATATAACCACTCTCTCCAGTACAACATCTTCCCTCACAAGTAGAACAGGCATCGGAGTTAAAAGCATAGGGGTAATTTTCTTTTTTTATAATTGACATTTGAGACTCTTTGTATTAGATTTATCATATATTTTTTGTGTCTCTTCTGAGATAGTTTCACCATCAAAAGTAAAAAGAGGTGGCAATATTTTCATCATAGATTTTGAACCATTTCGGGCATGAATTAGGACAAGAGAAGCATCCTTACTCCTTTTTGAGTGCACAAAGCAAACAGAAACAGCTCTCATCTTTACTCTCTCTAAAGCACTACATATATCACCAAAAACTACAGGATCATAACAGAAAACAAAATGAGAATGAGGTTTTAAAAGACGAGAAACTTTTTTAAAAAACTTTTCTAAGGGAAGATTTGAGTTATATCTGGCGTTTGCTAAGATTTTATCTTCACTCTTTTTTGTACCTTCAGGATAATAAGGAGGATTTGAGATAATATAGTCATATTTTAGACTCTCATCCAAATCCATAAAATCATTTTGATAGAGTTTATATTCTATCTCATTCACTTCTGCATTTTTTTGAGCATAAGGGATAAAAACATCCTGTTTCTCAACTGCTTCCATTGTTACTTTTGGATTATCTCTCGCGACTAAAAGTCCTACTATCCCACAACCAGCACCAACATCAAGGACTCTTCCCTTAGGATTTAAACTATTTACAAAATCATGAAGATAGAGAGAATCAGAGTTATAAGCATAACCTGTTTGGGGTTGATGGAGTGTCATGAAGTAAAAAGAGCCTTATGTTTAGATATAATTTCGTAATTATAACTTAAAGGCATTAAATGATTATTATTCCTGCACGTTTAGCATCAACACGTTTTCCTCAAAAAGTTATCGTAGATATTGGTGGACTTCCTATGGTTGTTCGTACTGCAAAAAGAGTGGCGCACTTAGATAGAGTGGTAGTAGCTGCTGATGATGAAAAAATCATCAAAATTTGTAAGGAGCATGGAGTAGAAGCCATGCTCACTTCAACAACTCATAAAAGTGGTACAGATAGAATCCACGAGTGTGCAACTATCTTAAACCTTGATGATGACGAACTTATCATCAATGTTCAAGCTGATGAGCCATTTATAGAACCAGATGTAGTTGAATCACTTATGAAAAAACTCAAATCTCTCCAAACACTTAAAGAGCCGTTTATCATGGGTAGCTGTTACAATGCTATCAACTCAGACTCAGCACAGGACCCTAACCTTGTTAAAGTTGTTTTAGATGATGAAGACAATGCTATCTACTTTTCTCGTTCAGCTATTCCTTATAATCAAGGTGGTGGGGCTAAGTACTTTGGGCATATTGGAATTTATGGATTTTCTAAAAAAAGTTTAAAAGAGTTCTGTTCACTTAAAGATGCACCTATAGAAGATATAGAAAAGCTTGAACAACTTCGTGCTATCTATCATCAGAAAAAAATAACGATGGTTAAAGTATCTTCAACTGGTTTTGGTATAGATACACAAGAGGATTTAGAGAGAGCCGTAGAGATATTTCTCTAGGCTTTTAGTTTAAGAACGGGGTTTTATATAGATAGTGTAGTTACCAAACTGCTCTCTCATTGAAAACTCATGTTTTTGACAAAAATCAGACTCCATAACACCTAAAAGATACTCAGCCTCACTCTTTGCCTCTTCTTTTGTAGCAAAATCTTGAACATCTACAAAACCTTTTTTTACAAAACAGCTACATGGATTCATTACATTTACTTTATACATACTCTATCTCCTTAAAAATCAAATATATCATCAAAGTCATCATTAGCAGGTGCTTCATCCATTCTAAGCATACCTCCTATAGTCTGACAATTAACAGCAATAGTATCATTCATAAAATCAATACTAGGTGCTCCACTATGAAATGACATCTCAATCCAATTAGTCAAGTCCTTACTAAAAGCTGCACACATTGGTCCAAGAGCTTCAGAGTTTTCTATAAACTCAGGCATATGTGTTGACATATCAGATGCAAGAGTTGAAAGTGCTTTAGAGATAACATATATCTCTGAATATGTAGAGAGAATAGCCCCTATTTTTTCTATATATGTATAGATTTCTATTGCCTCATCCTCACTTACATCCCCACTTCCAACAATAAGCATTAAAGAGCTTAAACGCCCAGCATACTCCTCTAAGTCTGACATATCATCATCATCAATATAATCAAAAACCTGAAGAGCAACAGAAGCTTGAACTTCAAGAGGAGAGCTAATCTCTTCTACTTCTATAGGTTCTTTTAAAATAGGTGTCACTTCTTCAAGTTCTTCTTCATCAGGCATAACTTTTGGTAATTTGAAAGTTATTTTATTACCCTCTATTTTATATTCACACTCTATTTCATTTTTCTTTATAAGAAGTTCTAAAATTTTAGGAGGTAAATCTTTTATATTTATTACTGTAAAGTATTTAAAAGATTCACAATCTTCAACAAATAGACTAGCATTGATATTTAACTTAATTTGAATCTCACCAATAGAGAAGATAGTACGAATAACATCACTTAAACTCTCACACTTATATGCAAGATCAAGAAGATAAAACTCCCACAATTCTGAAAGTGCATCTTCATTGGAGAGTAAAAAACGAGTATAACGACTATAAATCTCTTTAGTAAATAGATTTATTCCATTTTCATTCTCAACTGCATGCTCTTTTGAAACATCTCTGGATTTTATTAGGTTTACATAGTTGGATACTCTTCGATTAAAGATATCAGAATTAACTGGTTTAGAGATATAATCTTCTGCCCCATTACTGAGTATAAGTTTCTGTCTTTCACTATCATCAACAGCAGATACTGCTACTATTAAAAGTTTTTTATGCTTTTGACGGATGAGCTTTGTTGCTTCTATCCCATCCATATTTGGCATCATAATATCCATAAAAACTAAATCATACTCTTTTTCGTCACACATACGAACAGCTTCTAGTCCATCAACAGCTTCATCCATAAGAAACTCAACACCATCATGCTCATCCATATAGTCCTCTAACAAGAGGCTCAGTATCATTCTATTGTTTTTATTATCATCAACTATAAGTACATTCATTTTATCTTATATCCCTTCTACCTTTAACTATGACTCTTGCGCCACCTAACTTTTCAGAGTTTAACAACTCTATATTGTAACTCATTCTATCACAAAGTTGTTTAACAATAAAGAGTCCAGTACCAACACCTGTACTTTCTCTTGTTAAACTATCAGAATCAGACTGTTCAAAAAGATTAAAAACATTATCTATATTACGAAAACCCTGACCATTATCGGATATATCAATTTTAAATAAATCTTGAGTACCTGATAGAGAGATTTCTACTCTATTTTTCGTATATGCTAAAGCATTGGAAAGAAGATTTTCTATGATTTGTAAGAGTCGCTGTTCATCAGAAAAAACTATAAATTCTCTGTTATATTTATTTATAATCTCTCTCTTGCCAATATCTTGAAATTTTGATTGTATTAAGCTATTTATACTATTATTTAAATCTATCTCGATAATATTCAAATTTATTTTACTATCTTTAAGTTTCATAGCTTCCATCAAGTTTGTAATCATATGGAGCATATAATGACCACTATTATTAATCTCTTTCACCTGAGAAATCAATCTCTCTTTTTTCTCAAAATTCTCTTTATCTAAATGTTTTCCAACATATTCTGAAAAATTTATTATTGAGTTCAATGGTGTCTTTAGTTCATGTGTAAATATAGTTAAAAAAGAGTCTTTAACTTGATTAAGTTCTTTTACATGATTTATTTTTGTGAGTCTTTTTTCTAACTCTTGAGCCTTTACTTTCCGTGCTGCATAAATAATCTTTGTTACATCATCTGTAAAAACAAGATATTCATAAACTTTATCACTTTCATCCATCAAAGCAACGGCAGTAACATCTATAATTCTTTCACTATCATCAACTAGTTTAAATACCTGTCTTCCTCGATATATAAAGTTTGTATTTAAAGCTTCCCATACAAGGCTCATATCTTCGTTTGAATTTTGTAAGGGATTAATTACACCTTTCATGGCAGATGAGAGTGAGAGTCCAGTAGAGATACAAAAAAGATCATTTACGTAAATCATATTTCCCTCTTTATCGTGACGAGAAACATTAAAAGAGAGGTCAATTGCATCTTTATAATCTTGCAGAACTCTTTTTTGAGTTTTAAATTCTTGATGCCATAATTTTTCTTGTGCTAAATCTTCAATAGTATGAAAAAGTTGTTTTGCTTCTACAGGTTTATTGAGATACTTATCTACTTGTAAATCAATAGCCCTTTTAAAAATTGTATCATCTTCACTTAACATCATAACAACAGCTTGGTTTGGAACAATCTTTTTCACTTCTTCTATAAGTTCTACACCACCCATATTTTTCAAATCTTGTGAAATTAGTAATATATCAGGTAAATCTTCTTTAAAAAGTTCTAATGCAATTATTCCATCTGATGTAACTTTTACACTTTCACCCATCGCTGCTATCCAAGACTCTAAACGAGATAATACTCTTGAATTAGATTCACAAAGTAAAATTTTTAATTTAGATGTCTCTCGCATTTTATAACCTTTCGAGAAGTGTCTTTACGCAGTTTTGATAATCTTTCATCCCTTTTGAGCGTTTTTCATCGAGTATAATAGGCGAACCTGATTCAAACTGTTTAGCAAGTTTAATATCAACACCAATAGGAGAGAGTAATTTCTCTGCACCAAAAGAGGTTTTAACTTTTTCAAGAGACTCTTTATGCTCATTAATATGAGGATTAAACATCACGGGAAGAATTGAGACATTTGCAATAACTCGCTCTTGTGTTTTAGAACTTTGATATAAGGCTCTTAACATCTGTCCAACTGCTACTACACCCAAATGATGTGGAACAAAAGGAATTACAACACTATCAGCAACTTCAAGAGAATTTTTTAATAGTGCATCAAATGTAGGGGGAGTATCTATCACACAGTAATCAAAAAAATCAGCAATTTTCTCTCGTTTAAAACGATTCTTTAAAATCCCTCTTAAATCTGTATATTCATAAACATCAAAATTTGCTAATGCAGGAGAGAGAGTTAAGTTTTTATGCACAGTAGGAATAAATGTCTCACTCAGGGTTGCACCCTCAAAAATAGAGTGTACCCCTAACTTCTCATCTGGTTCACAGCCAACACCAATAGAAGCATGACCTTGTGTATCCAGATCGAGAAGAAGGACTGAACCATACTTTGCCAATCCACTTGCAATATTTACAGCTGTTGTTGTCTTAGCTGAACCACCTTTACGGTTACTAATTACAATGGTTTTCACTAGTGTAAAATCCTTCTAAAACTGTCTGAAAGAGTCTCTTTGTTGAACCAAATTCATAACTACAACTATAATTTTTTTTATATGCCATAATAAGTTGAAGAATAGCAAGGTGAACATCTTCACACTCTTTAAAGTCAAGTAATAACTCTTCTTCACCTGCCTTTTCTTGTAAAAAATCTCTAAACACCACAACCTCATCTTCATATATTACAGATTCAAAACTCGCTTTATTTTTTTCATATGTTATTGACATATTGTTTCCTTTACTTTGCTAGAGACACTGTTTTAATTACATTTATTAAAACACTATCTAGGTCTAAAATACCCTCTAATTCTAAAAAATCACTACTATCATTTTCATTATGTGAACTTATAAAATCACTCTCTTCTACATGTGCTATATCATCTATTATATCCACTTTAATGGCAAATAACATATCACTATTATCATAGATTAAAAGTTTTTGTAAGGAGTCTGCTACAATATCTAACTCTTTTGTAAAAAGTTCAAGTGTACCCATAGTATGATGATAAATATTTGTCAACTCTACATTTAAGATTTCAAGTGCTTTTTCTTTCTCTTGTAAACGCATTTCATAAGCGACACCACCGAGTGTATACAGTTGCTTGTGATATTCAACTAACTCTTTTAGTACTTCTACTACATGATCATCATAAGCAGTAAAAGAGTCTATCCATTTCCCAAGATTACAGGCATGAGGGTCAAATGTTTTATGAAAACTTTCACCTGTTTCTATAGAGATACGAAGCTCATCCATCCACTCTTCATGTGTCTCTCTCAGAGATGCAAACAGTTCACTAAGTTCTGATGAATAAGTCTGCATCCCTATTAGTTTTCTAAAACTTAAAACCTTAATAACCTTATCTTCATAGGACATCATTCCATCTACATACTTATGAACATTTGGCATACTTGTTAATGTTTCAACTTGAATAATACGTTGAACATTTTCAATATTCATCGCATATTTATTATCACCAACACTAAAAACAATTAAATCTATCATAATTACCCCTCTCCCTATGCTACTTGAATATCTTCTTTTAATTTTTGAGATATTCCTAGTAAACCAAGAGGATCCATCGCCATTATAATCTGTCCATTTCCTAAAAGTGCCGTTCCACTAAAGAGTGGATGACCTTCCATAATCCCAACTAGTGGTTTTTGAACAACATCTAACTGTCCTAAGAAGTCATTTACAACAACAGCTAATAAATTATCTTTTATATTTAATACAACTATAGAGAGTGGTTTACCTCTCATATCCTCTTCATTTAACATTGACTTAATAAAGAGAAGAGGAATAACATCCCCACGAATATAAACAAATGGCTCATTATGAAGATACTCGATTTCAGAGTGTTCAATTTTCACAGTTTCACTCACACTATCCATAGGAATACCATAATGAATAGAGTTCATCTCAATGTGAAGAAGAGAAGTAACAGCTAAAGACATTGGAATAGCAAGTGTAATTACAGTCCCCTCATTTGCCTTAGTTGTAATACCAATACTTCCACCAAAACTCTCAATAGATTTTTTAACAACATCCATTCCCACACCACGACCACTAAACTCGGTAATAGTCTCAGCAGTTGAAAGACCTGGTAAAAGAACTAACTCTGCCATCTCTTTTTCACTTAGGGCATCTATCTGTTCAGGAGTCATAAGCCCTTTCTCAAGAACTTTACTCGCCACTCTTTCAACATTTATACCAGCACCATCATCAACTATCTCTATAATAATTCTATCTGATTGAGCGTAAGCATTCAGAGTAACTAAACCTATAGGATTTTTACCTTTTTCCTCACGAACTTCTGGCATCTCTATACCATGGTCAAGTGAGTTTCGCATAATATGAATCATTGGATCGGCTAACATCTCTATCATATTTTTATCGAGTTTAGTATCACCACCTGCCATCTCTAGTTTTACTTTTTTACTCAATGTTTTGGCAATATCTCGAACAAGTTTTGGATATCTATCAAACACATAAGAGATAGGTAACATTCGCATTCCCATAATAAGGTCTTGAAGTTGTTCTGAAAGACGATTTATAAAGATATATTTATCCATAATCTCTCGTTTAATCTGATCATGTGTCATACTAATTACATTGTCTGCAAGATATGGAAGTGAATTTTTTGCAACAAGTAACTCACCAACAACATTCATAAGAGAATCTATTGACTCCTGCTCAACCTTTACAGTTTTACCAACTACGGCTTTGTGTTTCTCTTCTTTTGGTTCAACTTTTGTTTTTGTTTTTGCTTTTGTTTGAACTACATTTGGAGTATTTTTTACTTTCTCTTCTGTAACTACTTCAACTTTTAGACTCTCTTTATCTTCTGTTTGCGTATTGAGAGTTGTATCAGAGACAAGAGGAGTCTCTTCAATCTCTTCGCCTAGTTGATGAGATAAAAATGCTTTTACATCTGCTAAAGAATTTAACTCTGGCATCTCTGGTAAATATTTTCTTGTTTTTTCAAGAATAGAGATAATTCTTAATAAATCATCATCGCTTTCAATATAATTAATAGCTTTTTTCTGTTGTTCATAAATATTTTTCAGAGTAGCTTCTACATCTTCATTAATCTCTACTGATGAGGCTTGAGACTCCTCTACTTCAGATGAAGAATCAGTTACTTCTGTAGCTCCCATATCACCTTTACTATAAGCCTCACCGATATAAAGTGTTCTAAAGAAATCATCCAGTTTTATTGTATCTTCATCTTTGATAACTCCTACTATATCTAAGAAACGTTCTAGCTTTGCATGCTGAATAGTATCTACACCTACAAGTTCCATAGATGCAGCAACTTCTTCTTTAATCGTAGTTAAATCAAAATCTTCTGCCATACTTGCAAGCTCTTTAAGTGAATCAATTTGAAGCCCAGTATCACCCATAGAGATAGTTAACAGAGTGTTCACATCTAAAGGTAAAAGTTCCAACTCATCAATAAAGTTAAATAGAGAATCTTCTATCTCTTCATATGTAGCATAAACAAACGCTACAATAGAGGACTTTAAGAGTAAACCATCTTCATCCTCTGTACCACTTAATACACCCTTGGCATTTTCATCACTCATACATGAAAAAACACCAATTACTTTATCTTCTAAAAGAGAGAGTGTATAGACAGGATCATTCCCATAAACCATACAAGAGTCATCAACATCAAAGGTAATTGCATAAAAATTTGCTGTATTACAGAACTCTTCATTAATCTCAGGATTATTAAATGCGAGTTTAATAGAATCAACACCTCGAAGAGTATGCATTGGAAGATTTACTATACTCTCTTCCTCTGGCATAGTAAATGGTAACTCCCATGTAGCTTCACCCTCAAGCTCTTTACCCATCTGCTCACTAAGATTAGCAATAATAGTAGCAACCGTCTCTTCATCTGCTTCAACAATATCACCCGTCTCTTCTGCTGCTTCTACTAAGTTTACAACCTCATCAAAAGCATCATAAAGAACTTCTACCATACTATCTGCAAACTCTATTTTTTCTGCACGTAACATATCCAATAAATCTTCTGCATGATGAGTGATATTTTTAACAGCTTCAAAACCAACTATACCACTTCCACCTTTAAGTGTGTGAGCTGCACGAAAAACTGAATTTAATAGCTCAGGGTCATCACCACCAATCTCACCGATATTTTGGTCTATAAATGCAAGGTTTTCTCTAGCCTCACTTAAAAACTGTTCTAATAATGGATCCATAATATCTCCCTATTTCTTTACTAATATATCAATATAAGCCTGTAGTTGATCAGGCTTAATAGGTTTAGTTTCAAAAAGATTTGCACCTACTTTATAGGCATTAATTTTATCTTCTTCTTTTGCTTGTGTTGTAACCATAATAACAGGTACCTCTTTATGATTCTCTTGTTTACGTAAATCTTTTATAAAAGAATATCCATCCATAATAGGCATATTTACATCCACCAGATACAAATCTATCTCAGCACCTAAACTTTTTTCTAATGCTTCCATCCCATTTTCGGCTTCAACTATTTCCATACCCATTGTTTTTAAAATAGCACTATGATAGTTTCTTACTGTCTTTGAATCATCTACGACCATTACTGTTGACATCATATTCTCCTAAAAAAATTCTATCTCGTCTTCTGCATGCTCAGGAGCATGTTTACCAGAGAAACGGCTTTTTTTATCTTTAGCTTCTTTAAGTGTTGCAGTTAATTTTTCTTGTAATTTTGCAAGACTCTCATTCGCTAAGCCTTCATCATTTTTAAAAGCATGAGAAAAAATCTCTATACTTTTATTCATACTATCAATAGCTTCAACAGTAGCGTTTAACTGCTGTGTAACTATGTCTTGATACTGTAATGCAGTAGATATATCTTCATCTATTTCAAGTCCATTTTTTTCCATAAAACTACTCATTTTCATTAAAGATTCATTAGATAACTCTATAACATCTAGCTGTACCTCTTTAATATGAATAAGTAGTTCTTCTATAGAATCAAGCATCATCATTCTAAAATCCTTTATGCTGGTAAGCGAAGAACTCTAGTTATAGCCTGTTTTAACTGTGCTGGATTAAATGGTTTAACTATCCAACCTGTTAAACCTAAAGCTTTACCTTGCTGTTTTAACTCTGGTTTTGTTTCTGTCGTTAACATAAGAATTGGTGTTCTTTTCGTTGCAGGCACTTCACGAAGACCTTTTAAAAACTCAAAACCATTCATAACTGGCATATTAAGATCAGTTATGATTAAATCTGGTGTCATCCCTGCTTTTATTTCAGCTAATGCAACTTGTGCTTCTGTGTACTGTTTTACCTCTATTGGCATAGAGTTTGTAACCATTCTTGTTGAGGCTAAAGCCGTCTCACTGTCATCTACAAATATTACTAATGGCATATTATAATCCTTAATTTTATCTATCACACTAACACTTAGTTTACTTCGGCAGTAAGCCCGCGAAACTAGTTGCTTAAAATAATTGTTCCCTATTTTTGATATATCAAAGTATTATCAACTTTTTTAGCATTAAACACAGATACTATTCGACTCATATATTCAGCATGCCCTAAAAGAACATAACCACCTGGATTAAGCATATCATAAAATGTCATAGCTACCTCTTTACGAGAGGCATCATCAAAATAGATAAGCATATTTCTTGAAAATATAACATCAAACTTTCCTAACTTTCTCATCTGAGCTTTATCGAAAATATTTGCTACTTGAAAATCAACACTTCCTTGTAACTCTTCCCCAAGCTCATATCCTAAGGCACGTTTAGTAAACCACTTATTTAATATGTTTTTTGGTATAGCATGAACAGCACGATCACTATACTTAGCTATCTGTGCTTTTTTAATAACTGTTGAATCTATATCAATCCCAACAACTTCAATATCTCTCTCTTCAACAACTTTTCCCTCTTCTACAATATGTAAAATCATAGAGTAAGGTTCTTCTCCAGTAGAACAAGGAGAGGAGAGAATTCTCAAAGATTTTGATGCTGGCATACTGCTGTGTAACTCAGGTAAAATTTTATTTACTAAAACTTCAAACTGATCTTTTTCTCTAAAAAAGTATGTTTCATTTACAGTAATAGCATTCATAAGTTCTTGAAACTCTAAACCCTCTTTATCTTCAAAACGTAGTTTAAAAAAGTATTTTCTAAAGTTATCTAGACCTAATTCTTTTGCACGTTTATCAATATACTTTCCTAGTTTTTCGTAGTGTTTATCTACTTCTAGACTAATCCCACTTTTTCTATAAATAAACTCACCTATTTTTGTAAAGTTCTCTTTTGATAATAGATACGCCATCTCCTCTATCCTCTAATCATTGTAACAGCACTATCAACGGCAAATTCAACATAAACTTCACTGTTAAAGCGTTCTTTTAATGATTCCAAAAGTTCTATATCTTCTTCTTCACCTATTTCACCCATGTAATCAACAGCTGTCATAGCGACATTAACATCTTCTTCACTCTCTAAAAGTTCAACTAACATATCTCTTGATTCTACAAAATCTACATCACCAAGAACATTTATAGCAAAAATACGTAAATCCCTATCATCACCAATTAAAAATTTAACAATATAGTACTTAATTGATCCACCAAAATCTCTTAACATTGAAATACCTAGATTTCTAACATAAGCATCTTCAAGTTTTAATAGATCCATAATTGCTTCAATTGGTGCTTCATCTGCTTCCATTGCGGATATAACAGAAGCTATTTTAGTTGCTACATTTTTATGCAGTTTATTATTGTGTATCTGTTCAATTAAAAATTCACTTCCACCATGGAATTTCATAATTTCATCAATAATATAATCTTTTTGAGTCTCATCATCTTGAGAGAGAAAAGCCTCTTTAGCATCTTCAAGATTTGTATAAGTCTCTAGCTCAGGTATATCTTGAGTCACATGCTTTTTCACTAATGCCATATGCCTATCTCCTTATCTTAAAGTTGCTATTTTTCTCAGTATATTAGAGAAATCTAACTGTTCTGAAACACCACCTCTATCATATGCCTCTTTGGGCATACCATAAACAGTAGCACTACTTTCACTCTCTCCTAGTGTATAGGCACCCGCACCCTTTATTTTCACCATTGCATCAGCACCATCATCACCAATTCCAGTAAGGACAACACCAATAAGACTTTTACCATCAAAAACATCTAATGCACTAAACATCATCTCATTTACACTTGGTTGAAAAAAGTTTTTACCCTTATTTTTCTCTTCTCTAATTACTATTTTTCCAGAAACTTTTTTTGCGAAATGCATATGAACACCCCCACGAGCCACATATACATGACCTGGTAAAAGTTCCATATTTTGCTTAGATTCTACAACGGGTAATAGACTTGCTCTATCCAAACGCTGTGCAAATGCAGCAGTAAATTGTTCTGGCATATGTTGTACAATACAGACAGGATGTTTAAAGTTTGCAGGAAGAGATGAACATATCTGTTCAATCAGACCTGGTCCACCAGTTGAAGAACCAATTAAGACTACTTTTTCAATATCTTTTGAAGTAACTGTTGAAACCACTTTACTCTCTTTTGAAGAAGCCATAGGTTTAGTACGACGTCTCTCTCTTGTTGCAGGACGAGCCATTTTTCGCTTTAATCGTCTAGGAGATATACGACTTAAAGAAGAAACTTTTTCCAAAATTTCCTCACGATTTTCTGATTTTCCAACATTCATTGTTCCAGGTTTAGCAATAAAGTCAATAGCACCTAAATCTAAGGCATCCATAGTAATAGTTGCATCCTCAGTAGTAAGAGAACTCACCATTAAAATCGGTGTTGGTTGTGCTTGCATAATTTGACGTACAGCTTCAATACCATCCATAACAGGCATATTAATATCCATCGTTATAACATCATATTGAAATGTAGTAGCTTTATCAACTGCATCCTTACCATTCTTAGCAGTTTCAATATCAAAACCAAGCGTATCTATCATCTCTGTTAACTGCTTTCTAACAAGTGCAGAATCATCTACTATAAGTACAGTTTTAGTCATTTAAATCTTCCTTATTAACTATTTTATCTATATCTATAGAGAGGACTAGTCTATTACCATTATCAAGATAAAGAATGTTTTCAAAATACCCTTCACTCTCTTCTCGAATATCTTCTTCTCGAATACTAAGAATATCGCTCACACTATCAACAACAAAACCAATTCGATCATTATGAATATTACAAACAATTATTTTAGCATCTTCTTTTGAGGATTCATCAATATTTAATTTTTTAAAGAGAGATACTGTTGTAACAATTTGACCTCTTATATTGATAATACCATTAATTGATTCATCTGTAAAAGCTACTGAAGTAGAAGGAACCATATCAATAATTTCATCAACACTCTCTACATTAAAAGCATACTCTTTATTCACAAGTTTAAAAACTATCACTTCCATAGCGTACTCAACACTACTCTCTTGTTCTTCTGTCTCATTTGAATCTATAAAAGAGTCATTTTGTATAAATATTTCATTTATCACATTATGGTCAAAAAATGATATTAGAGAGTTATTATCATGAATAACACCTGCTATTTTATTATCATTAAAACTCTCACCCATAAACTCTACATTATGTTTATAAAAATTTTTAATATCAATAATAGAGTCTATATATAAACAGACTTTTTTACCCTCATAAGAGATTACTAAAATTCTATTGTGTTCATTACGTTCTGCTTTAAATCCATAATGAATTCTTAAATCTATTACAATTAAAAGTTCTTCTCTCAATGTAATTAAACCTAAAACTTCTTCTGAAGTTCCTGCGATTTCAGTAAACTCAATATCAGCTAAAATAATCTCTTGTAAATAGTCAATATCAAGTGCATATTTTTCGTTAGACATAGAAAAAATCAAGTATCTACTACTATCTTCTTCTTTTGCTTGGCTCTCTTTTACTTTTCCATTAATAACTTCTTTTGAAGCTATTTCGACTCGTTTCATTCTTAAAAAAAGTTCATCTAATGAAATAATTTGAATCAGTAAATCATTATATTTATAAATTGCGATAACAGGATCATTTTGATTATCAAGATACTCTATTTTTTGACTCTCTATCTCAACAGTATTGTAAACATCACTCACTAAAAGTGTTTGAGAAGATAATTTGTTATTTAAACTAATTATTCTACTTTTAGGATTATCTATATCAACCTCTGGCATATCTAAAAGTAGATTCATATCTACCATAGAAACTACATTTCCACTCACAGAGCATAATCCTCTTACTCCAGATGGACGAAGAGGTAAAGGCATTAATGCTGGAACTCTTGAAATTTGGCTTATATCTTCAGTAGAGACACCATAATTTTCATGAGCATTTTTAATAATTAAAATCTCTTCAATTTGCATAGTTTGCACCTGTTATTTAACCTTGTTGTAGCTCATCTGCCATAACTGCCAACTCTTCAACACCCTCACCAATATGAGTTACAGTGTCAATAATCAACTCACTAGCCTTACGTGATTCACTTGCATTTCTAGCACTTAACTCTACTGCTTTTTGAATCTCACTAATACCAATCATAACCTGATTCATACCCTCTAAATTTTGACCATTAGAGGCTTTAAGCCCTGTATATTTATCAAGTAAATCTACTAATAAATCCGTAATAGAGACAATATCACTTACGAGAGCATCAATACTTTTCTCTTCACTTGCTTGAGAATGAAGTAAATCATTCCAATCATTTTTTACAATATCAATCTCTGAGTTCATTGATTCAACAATATCGTTAATTTTTTCTGTATTTGATTCAGAATCTTTTGCAAGATTTCTAATATCGGCACTTACAACGGCAAAACCTTTTCCAAAGTCACCAGCACGTGCAGCTTCGATACTTCCACTAATTGCAAGCATATTTAACTGAACAATAGAGTTTGAGATATTTCCAACTGTTTTATCAACACTTTTTGTCTCTTTGACAATTGCATTTAGCTCTGTTGCAGCACTATTCCCTTCGCGAATTGAGTTTCCAAATGAAGATTTAATCTCTACTACTGAAGTTTTCACTTCATTAAAAGAGATTTTTAAAAGATCAAAGTTTCTTCTTGCAATCTCTATAAGTTTATCAATATCTTTAGCAATAACTAGCCCTACTTCTACTAACTCTTTATTATTTAAGGCACTCTGATTTGTACTTTGAGAAGACTCTTCCATCTGGTTAAGTGATGATGTAACATCCCCTAAAGAGTTTTGAATCTCATCCATAGATGCACTAATAGTATCCGCACTCATTGCGATATCTTCAGCCGATTTCATTGTATCTGTTGAGTATTTCAACTCTTCAGCTAAACCTGAAAGTTCTTTGATATCATCTTCTGTTTGAGCAAGAGCATCTGACTGTATTTCGATACTGTTAAGTGTCTTTTCAACAGAGAGTGCGATTTCACTTGATGCTTGAGCTATCTCAACTGAACCAGCATTTATTCGTTCTATATAATCCCCTAATTGTATTGTATATGAACCAATACTTCTTGATGCTTCAACAGAATAAATAGCTATTTTTGTAAGCTCTTCCATTTTTAAAGCTAACTCATTCCCTTTAGCTCCGTTTCCAGAGATAAAATTTGTGGTCGAACCAATACTTTTAATCATACTATCAATACTTGTTTGAATTTTATTGACAAGTTCAGAGATAAACTCTGCATTTTTTTCACTCTCACCAGCTAAAGCACGTGTCTCATCAGCAACAACTGCAAAACCTTTCCCATGCTCTTTTGCACGAGATGCTTCAATAGCTGCATTTAATGCAAGTAAATTTGTTTGATCTGCAATCTTAGCGATAAAACCAACAGCATTTCCAATATTTTGAGAAGACTCTTTCAACTCTTCACTTTTTGTAGAAGATGCTTTAGCCACGGTTACCGCAAGTCCCATGCTCTCAACTGAAATATTTATCTTACCTACTGCGGACATAATGTTATCACCAGCAGAGAGTGTTGATGCTGTTACTGTATTGATTGTGTTAGTCATTCTGTTAATATTTGTACTTATGTTCTTAACATTAGAGAGTGCTTGTTCACTTGCTCCACTATTCTCTTCAGCAGCAGTTGCAATTTGTTCCATAGAAGACTTAAGCTCTTCTATCGCACTTACACTCTCTTGAGCATTATCTAAAATACTCATAGAAACACCAGCGATACTTTCACTTATCTGTTGCTGTTTTGCTAATGTTCTCTGCTTACGTTTATCAACGCCACCAGAGGATACTACCGCAGAAGATGAACCTAAATTACCTTTTTTCATTAATGCCATTTTATTATCCTTTTATCTTAATCTAGTGTTGCATAAAGCTCTATAGCTTTTTGTATATCTTCACGTGAAGGTTTAACTCTAATAGAAACATATTTAATGTGTCCACTTTTATCTACAGAACGAAGAACAGTTGCATACACCCAGTAAAAACCACCACCTTTTCGTTGATTTTTAACATAACCTGTCCAAAAACCTTTCTCTTGAACATCATTCCAAAGAGATTTAAATGCAGCTCTTGGCATATCAGGGTGTCGTACAACATTATGCGGCTGCCCTATTAAATCATTATTTCTCATATTTGCTAGTTTATAAAAAGAGTCACTTGCATATGTTACGATACCTTTTTCATCTGTTTCAGATAAAAGATATAAATCATTATAAAGAACTTCTCCATCTTCTAGGAAAGTAAGTCCGTCTGTGTTCACATCATTATTATTTTTTGACACAATAAACCTCCAATAAAATCAAATTAGACAAATATTACTCTTTGTAAACTAAATTAAAATTGAAACTGTGAAAATTAAAGATAAGAATTGTATTATTGAGGAATAAACTTAGTTTAATGTTGTGTTGTGTAGGGGGAAGAGAAGTAGCTTAAAGCTCAAAAAATGAGCTTTAAAAGAAAAAGTGTGAAACTAGATGTTATCACGAATTTGTAGAGCTTCTACAAGGTTAAGATATGCTTCTTTATTTGTACGTTTAAAGTATCTCATTAAACGACGACGTTGTCCAACTAATTTAAGTAGTCCTAAACGTGATGCATGATCTTTTTTAAACACTTTTAAGTGCTCAGTTAACTCTGCAATTCTAGCAGTTAATAATGCAATTTGTACTTCACTTGAACCAGTGTCATTTTCATTACGTCCGTATTTTGCAACAATTTCTTGTTTTTTAGCCGAATCTAAAGCCATAGTGGCCTCCTGATGGGTATAATAATCTAACATTTACACATAATGTATAAAGTTGAAATGAAATTATATCGAAATTTTAGCTATAATAAAAGTTCTAAATAATTATAAAGTATCAAATATGTTAATTACCCGTGCTAGTGAGTATGCAATACTCTCTTTAATACTACTTTCATCAGCAAAAGAACCTATGGATAGTGAGACACTCTCTCGTGAGTTATCAATACCAAAAAGTTTTTTAGCAAAAATTTTACAATCTTTAGCAAAAGTAGAAATATTAAAATCATACAAGGGAGTTAATGGAGGATTTGTACTACATAAAGATCCTAAAGATATTAGTATGCTAGAGGTAATGTCTAGTGTTGAGGGAAAAGCACCTGCTGTTTTTGAGTGTGCTCCATCTGAAAGTAGCTGTCCCGTAGATAAAGCTGACATATGTTCAATATGGCCTTTTTTAAATAAACTTCAAGGGAAAATTGACTCATTTCTAAGTGATCTTACCCTCTTTGATATTATAGTTGAAGAGTAGATTTGGCAAGGAAACTTACACTTAAACAACGAGTTGGAATTAGTCTAAACTTTTTACTTGGGCAGAGAGACTTAAGTGTTGTAATCTTTGTTATGGCTATTTTAGCCATTATTATTGTTCCTCTTCCATCAGCAGTTTTAGATGTATTACTTACAGTCTCAATGGCTATGGCAGTTCTTATTCTACTTATCTCTTTGTATGTTCCAAAACCAACTGACTTAACTACTTTTCCAACCATTATCCTTATTCTTACACTCTTTAGACTCTCTCTAAACATAGCAACAACAAGGATGATATTAAGCCATGGGCATGAGGGTCCTGCTGCTATGAGTGATATAATCACTAGTTTTGGTGATTTTGTTGTGGGTGGTAACTTTGTTATCGGTATTATTGTATTTTCCATTTTAGTACTTATAAACTTTATGGTAATTACAAAAGGTTCGACAAGGGTTGCAGAGGTTGCAGCACGTTTCGTTCTTGACTCAATGCCAGGGAAACAGATGGCAGTTGATGCAGACTTAAACGCTGGTTTAATAGATGATGCACAAGCCAAACAACGCCGTGCTGAAATACTTCAAGATGCCAACTTCTATGGAGCTATGGATGGGTCTAGTAAATTTGTAAAGGGTGATGCTGTTGCCGGTATTATCATTACACTTATCAACATTATAGGTGGATTTTTAATCGGTGTTTTTCAACACGATATGACTGTAAGTGCTGCAGCTTCTACATTTACACTTCTAACTATCGGTGATGGTTTAGTTGGTCAAATTCCAGCGCTTATTATCTCAACTGCTACTGGTATTATGATTACACGTAGTTCTAGTGATGGAGACAACTTTGCTGAGGGTACCATCAATCAGATGGCAGGAAACTCCAAAATTATGATGATCGTTGGCGTTATCATGATGCTCTTTGGTCTTGTCCCTGGTTTACCAACTGCTCCGATGGGCTTAGTTGGGCTAATGTTCGGTGGTCTTGGCTGGGCAATTTATAAGTTTGATAAAGGTGAACTAAGTATCTTAGATGTCGATAACCTTGTAGGTCAAAAATCACAAGAACAACTCAAAAAAGAGCGTGAAAAAGTTAATCCTAAAAAGACAAATGAAGAGATTGCAAAAGAGGAAGAGGCTGCCTTAGAAGATATTTTAAAAGTAGAGATGTTAGAATTAACACTTGGCTATCAACTTATAAAACTGGCTGATTCAAATCAAGGTGGAGATTTACTTGAACGTATTCGCTCAATGCGACGTAAAATAGCAAGTGATTTTGGATTTTTAATGCCACAGGTTCGGATACGAGATAACTTACACCTGCAACCCCAGCAGTATCAAATCCTTTTAAAAGGAATTAGTATTGGAGAGGGTGAGATTCAACCTGATAAATTTTTAGCTATGGATAGTGGTATGGCTACAGGCGAAATAGATGGTGAAAAGACTAAAGAACCCGCCTTTGGACTCGATGCTCTATGGATTTATCCTAATGATAAAGAGGATGCTATTATCAATGGCTATACTGTTGTTGACCCAGCTACTGTTATCTCTACACATATGAGTGAACTGGTAAAACGTAATGCTGAAGATCTTCTCACTCGTCAAGAGGTTCAAACACTAGTTGACAAGATAAAAGACTCTTTCCCTGTTATCGTAGGAGATGTCTTAAAAGTTGCTTCTATTGGTCTTTTACAACGTGTTCTTAAAGCTCTTCTTCACGAAAAGATTCCTCTTAAAGATATGCTTACAATTTTAGAAACCATAGCTGATATAGCAGAGTTTACTAAAAATGTAGAGCTTATTACAGAACAAGTTCGAGCAAAACTCTCTCGTGTTATTACACAGATGTATGCAGGAGAAGATGGAGTTATACGTCTTTTAACTTTTGATACAAATACAGAACAACTTCTACTTCAAAAATCTCAAGATAAAGATGGGATTAGAAATCTAATGCTTAATGTAGGAGAGATAAATGCACTTATCCAAGCTACAAGTACTAAGGCAGCTGAGATCCTTCAAAAAGGTGTCTCTCCTGTTATCATCATAGTAGATCCTCAACTTCGTCGTGGAGTATCTGAAATATTTGAGCGTTTCTCTCTTGATGTTGTCACACTCTCTCATGCTGAGATAGATTCAACTGCAACATTTGAAGTACTCGGTTCAATCGCAATAAAAACATAACAATTAAAAAAAAGGTAACAAATGAAAAACAGAACAATATATCATCTCTCACACATAGACCTTGATGGCTATAGCTGTCAACTTGTAATGAATGCTACACCCTACATTAAACACAATTTTAATGCAAACTATGGTCCAGAAGTAAAATCAAAACTCACTATTATGCTTGATGGAATAAAAAAAGAGAAAGTAGCTACACTTCTTCTAATAACAGATCTTAATCTTACAGCTGATGAATCTAAATGGTTAAGTTATGAGATAGATAAGATACGTAAAAATAGATCAGATGTAAAACTACAACTTCTTGATCATCATGGAAGTGGTGAACAGAGTGCAAAAAAACATGATTGGTACTATTTAGATGTAGAGAGATGTGCTACAAAAATTATGTATGATTGGGCAAAAGAGAACTTAGATTTTGATGAACCTACATGGATGAATAAATATGTAGATATAGTAAATGCAGTGGATCTTTGGAAAAAAGATGAGCATGATAACTTTGAGTATGGAAAAGTATGTATGCGTCTTGTAAATGAGACAAGAGAGCTTAACCGTGTAATGTTTGCGAATGAAGACAACGCTTATAAGCTTGCACTTTTAGAAGAGGCAGTAAAATATATATCAGAAGAGAATGCACCTATTGTTTTAGATGAAAAAATTCATATGATTAAAAAAGAGTTTTTCAAAAAAGAAAAAAATGACACCTTAGATAATCTCGCTACAGACTATGTAGTAAAACTCTTAGGTGATAAACGCCCAACAAATACTATCTACTACAAAGGTTACAAAGGTTTCTTATCTTATGCAGTTGGAAATACTTCTATAGTAGGGAATGGCTTTTTAGTGGCTTATCCTGAGTATGATTTTATTGTAGATGTAAGTTTTAAAGGGGCTATGAGCCTAAGAGCCGATTATAAAGTAAGTGTGTCTCAAATTGCCAAAGAGTGGGCAAATGGTGGTGGACATCCAAATGCTGCTGGTGGTCGAATAATGGGCTTTAAAGAGCAGTATGTTTATGAAAAAGTAAAATCACAAATTGAGATGCTTATTAGTGATAAAGAGAGTGTTGCAGGAGAGTTAGAGTATAAAAAAGAGGAGTTATAAACTCTTCTCTAGTTATGTAAAAAATAGCTCTCAACCCCATTTGCTAAGCCAGTTGCAATACTGTTTTGGTATCTGTTGTTTACGAGCATTTTTGCTTCTTTAGGATGAGAAATAAAACCTACTTCTACTAAAACAGCTGGCATCTGAGCACCCACAAGTACCCAAAATGGTCCTTCTCTCACTCCAGCATCTTTTACATTATAAGATTTTTTAAGACTCCCTAAAGCCCCTCTTTGTAAATCAATAGCTAGTTTATTTGCAGCGATAATATTATGAGAACTTAAGGTATTTAAAAAACTTTTTTTGCCATAAAAATCCATATCTGTCATATCAGCTTTATTCTCACTAGCTGCTACTTTTTTTGCTCGAGATGAACGAGAGTTATCAAGAAAATAGCACTCAAAACCATGAACCCTTTTAGAACTTTTTCTACCCACAGCATTTGCATGAATACTTATAAAAAGATCTGCTTTCTTTTTATTTGCAAATCTAGTTCTATGTCTAAGTCTCACAAATTTATCCGTATCCCTTGTCATATAGACTTTATAACCACGTTTTTTCAAAATATTTCTAAGTTTTTTTGCTATCTGCAATACAACAATTTTTTCTCGATAATGACGGTAACCTATTGCTCCAGGATCTTTTCCACCATGACCAGGATCTATTACTATTATCTTCCTTTTTTCTCTACGAGAAGGAGTTATAGTTTTTTTTGCCCTACTCCTTTTTTTATAACTTGATTTTTTATAACTTGATTTTTTAGCAGGAATAATATTAATAATCAATTTAGAATAATCTTTCTTAAAATGAATAGTCACTTTATTTTTATTTTGAATTACTAATCTTAATGTATTTGTATTGTATTGTGCCAATTTTATTTTATCTATACCACTTTTTCTGAGTGTTTGCGATCTTGTTAACATAGAAGCACGAATATCAAAAATATATTTATAGTATTTTGTTTTTGAATCATAGAGTGTAAAATAATTAATCTGATTATTTCTTAATTTTTTATCAAAACTCATTACAAGTCGTTGATTCTTCCAGCGAATTGATTTAAGTTTATGTGTTGGTTTAACTTTTAGTTTATTACTTGTTGTTTTAAGTTTTTTGGATTTAGGAACCCTATATCGTGTTTTTTGAAGAGTAAAAAGTTCTTCCTCATATTCACCTACATCAATATGTAACTTTTTACCACTTTTTACTATCCCGACTAGAGCACTTTTTTTATATTTAGTATTATTACTCATCAATGCACGAAGATAGAGGTTTTTGTAGTCATTATAAGCACGAAATTGATTACTTTTACTTAATGATTTTTCAAAACCATCTGCACGATGAAGAAGATCTTTATTACTTAAAGCACTAAGCGAAAGTACAAAGATTAAAAGAAGAGCAAGTGAACGAATCATTTATGATCTATTCACCCTCTATAAGTTTAGTCATTAGCTCTTTTACGGAAATAAGACCATCTAGTCTATACCCATTAGTTCCAGAGAAGAAAAGACCTGTTTCAAGATTTCCCTCATAAGCATCACTCAATCTATCTGCTATACAAAAACCAACTGCCTTCGCCTCTTCTCCACGATTACATGGAGCAACACAATTTGAGATACATTTAATAGCTGGACCCTCACGTTTTGCAACCATACGAGTAAGATTTGTAACTACCCCTTGTGCTGGATAACCGACAGGTGAAGACATAAGTTGAATATCTTCCTCTTTTGCATCTATAAGAACTTGTTTTAGGTTTTCATGTGCATCACATTCATATGTACCTATAAAACGAGTACCCATCTGAACACCTTTAGCCCCAAGAGACATCATCTCTTCAATGTCAGATTTATCCCAAACACCACCAGCAGCAATTACAGGAATATCTCCCCATTTCGCAGCCTCTTCAACAACTGGAGCTACTATATTTTCTAACTGATTCTCTTCCATCTTACATTGTTCGTAAGTAAAACCTTGATGTCCACCAGATTTAGGACCTTCTACTATGACGGCATCAGGAAGACGGTTATAACGTTTTTGCCAACGTTTACAGATGATTTTAAGTGCTTTAGGTGATGATACTATTGGTACGAGTGCTACATCAGGATACCCTTCAGTAAACTCAGGCATATTAGTAGGAAGACCTGCTCCCGTAATAATGATATCTACACCAAATTCACATGCATTACGAACTACATCACCATAACCATTAATAGCATATAAAACATTTGCTGCGATAGGTTTATCACCACAAATTTTACGTGTATTTTGAATAATAGCTTCAAATCCATCACGAGAATAAAAATTATTTTCACTCAAAGGTCTATTTGATACTAGTTTTCCTGCAAACTTCTTATCAAGGTAGTATCCTGTTCCAACTGAAGAAACAACACCTAAACCACCCTCTTTTGAAACATTTCCAGCAAGTTGATCCCAACTAATTCCAACACCCATTCCACCTTGAACAATTGGCTTTTCTATAGTATGTTTTCCTATCTTTAAAGAGTTAAAGCTCATTAATTTACCTTTAGTTTTGCAAATTTTCTTTTTCCAACTTGGAGTAAGTACTCACCAGTTGTCAGTTGTAACTTATCATCAGTCACTTTCTCTTGATTTATTTTAACACCACCTTGCTTAATATCTCTTCTAGCTTGAGAACTTGATGGTTCAATGTTACAATCTAGTAACGCTTTAGCAATCCATATATCACCTTCACAACTAAACTCGGGGATATCTGTTGGAATTTGACTTTTTGAATGAACCTTATCAAATTCTGCTTTAGCATTTAGAGCCTCATCTTGAGTATGAAAACGAGCAGTAATTTCAAGGGCAAGTTCCTCTTTTACAAGTTTTGGATGTTTAGAACCATCTTCAACTGCAACTTTTAAAACAGCAATTTCATCCAAAGTTTTTGCACTCAGTAGTTCATAAAAACGCCACATTAAATCATCTGAGATACTTAAAACTTTTCCAAACATATCATTTGGAGCATCAGTTACACCGATGTAGTTTCCTAAAGATTTAGACATCTTTTGAACACCATCTAAACCCTCTAAAATTGGCATCATTAAAACAGCTTGTTGCTTTTTAATATCATAAGCTTTTTGAAGTTGACGACCCATTAAAAGGTTAAACTTCTGATCTGTTCCACCTATCTCAATATCTGATTTTAAGTAAACACTATCGTAACCTTGTAGAAGTGGATACATAAACTCACTTACAGCTATTGGCGTTTGAGTCGAGTAGCGTTTAGAGAAGTCATCACGCTCTAACATACGAGCTACTGTTAGATTTGAAGCGAGTTGAAGCATTCCTGCTGCACCTAACTCATCTAGCCACTCATTATTGTAAACAATATCTGTCTTCTCTACATCAAGTATTTTAAAGGCTTGCGTCGTATATGATTCAATATTTCGTACAATGTCATCTTTAGTAAGTACTTTACGAGTAGCACTTTTTCCTGTAGGGTCACCTATCATAGCAGTAAAACTACCTATTAAGAACTGAACATGTCCGCCATACTTTTGAAAAGTAGCTAATTTTTGAAGAAGAACAGTATGTCCTAAATGTAAATCAGGAGCAGTAGGATCAAAACCAGCTTTTACACTATAAGTTTTACCCTCTTCAAAATAAGCTTTTAAAAGTTTTTCAATTCTTTCATTATCAATTATCTCAGCTGTTCCTCTGTTTATCTCTCGTAAAGCTTCTTCAATCATCTACTCTATTCTCCAATCATTCTAATTTTTATAAGCATCATCTTTTCTAGTAAGATGTATCACTTTTATCTTATTCCCTATTTTAACACGTAATGCATTAATATCTGACTCTTTTGCTTCAAAATCCAATTCACAAAATTTTGTATACTCTTCACTCTCTTTCCCAAGTTCTATCGAACTAATATCTATATTAAGTTTTACCAAAAAAGTTAAGAACTCTGCTAAAGCACCTTTTTCATTATGGAGAGATGCTATAAGGTTATAAGCATATATTTTTTCATGTACCCATTTTACAAAAACCATTTTTTCATCTGCATCTATTTTTTTAGCTGCATTTGAACACATTTTATGGTGAACATTCACCTTGCCTTTTTCTAAAAAACCTACTATTTGGTCGCCAGTTTTAGGATGACAACAGTAATCAAATACAATATCATTAATAGTTGAAGTAGAGTATATCTCTAAACCTGCGATAAGAGTTTGCTTCAGTTTAAACATATGTTTAGAGATAAAACGCTTAAATCTATTTGTCTTATTTATCTCTGCAAAGTAACGATGCAGTACATGTTTAAAATGCTCTATATCAGTGGCTATATTAATAGTGTTTTCACAATGATTTTCAATAAACCACTCTTTTATTCTATGATTACTAAGATTCATTGCTGTAGCTAAAATACTCACAGCGACTTTTGTATCAATATCACGTACTCTAGCGTTACAGTTAAGTTTCATATTTGTCTTAGCTTTACTTGTTTTAACTGCATCAATCCATGAACAACGAGTTATCATTACATCATTTGTAACTATTTTAACTATGTCCCCATTGTTTAATTCGCTAAGTAAAGAGGTTTTTGTCTTGTTTACCATAGCCGAAACAGCTTTGTTTCCAACCTCACTATGAACACTATAGGCAAAATCTAAAACAACTGCACCACGAGGGAGAGTAAAGGCATCACCTGTAGGAGAAAAAACACTTATATCTTCTGAATATAAATCATTTTTTATAAGCTCATAAAAATCCTCTACATTCTCCTCTTGATACTGTAAATTATCTAACCAATCAAGCTTAATATTACTCGCCCCACTCTTATACTTCCAGTGAGCAGCCACACCTAATTCAGCCGTTTTATGCATATCATAAGTTCTAATTTGAACTTCAAAGATTGCAGTTTTATAAAATACACTTGTATGTATAGTCTGATAACCATTATCTTTTGTAACAGCTATATAATCTTTAAAACGAGAAGCAAGAGGACGAAAATGTAAATGAATAATTCCTAAAATATTGTAACATTTTACAGGGTCATGTGTTAAAATACGAACTGCTAAAAGATCAAGAACTTCATCTATACTCACACCTTTTCTCTGCATTTTCAAGTAGATAGAATAACGATGTTTTACACGAGATAAAATCTCAAACTCATCTTCACAAAAACCATTTTGTACTAAAAGTTTTGATATTGCATCTTTAAACTCATTAAGTTTCAACTCTATAGCATGGTAATTTGTATCAAGATAGTTATCTATATGGTGTTTCTCTTCTTTGAAAAGATATGAAAAGCTTAAATCTTCTAATATATTTTTTAAAAAAGAGATACCTAATCGGTGAGCGATAGGGGCATATACAACAAGTGTCTCTTCTGCAATCCGCAACTGTTTGTGCTCAGCGAGAGCATCAAGAGTAAGCATATTGTGAAGTCTATCACAAAGTTTTACAACTAAGACACGAACATCTTCAATACTTGCTAAAAGCATCTTTCTAAATGTCAAAGCAGAAGCTACAAGTCTATCGTTAGAGACAGAAGGAATTAACTCCTTGTCTCGAATAACATCAATCTTAGTTAGTCCACCAACTAAGTGTGCTACATCATCACCAAAAAGTTCTTCTATATCTACGATAGTAGTATCTGTATCTTCAACTACATCGTGAAGAAGAGCAGCAATAGCCATAGACTCATCAGCAGTTATAGAAGCGACAATAGAAGCAACAAGTATGGGGTGAATTATGTAGGGTTCTCCACTTTTACGAAACTGTAGTTTATGAGCTTCAAGGGAGAAAGAGAGAGCTTTTTCAAGCTTTTCACTCTTTTTTATATGGGAATAAAGATAAGCAATGGAAGAATCTACATCGTGAAGATGTTTAACTTTTTCTATCTCTACTTGACTTAATCCCAAAGGTTTACTTCTCTAAGTCAACAAAGCCTTTTACTACAACAAGGCCTTCTGCTATTTCCATAAGTGCTAAGTCAGCAGACTTAATATTATGAGAAGTAACACTAAGTTTACTCTGTGCACCATTTTCTAGCTCATCGCATCTTGTAGAGACTGCGATTGCCAATTGATAACGATCCATATTTGGATTGTCTATTAAAATTTTTGCTGTTAATTCTTCTGTTTTCATATTGAAATTCCTTTTATCTAAAATTATTTAACTATTGAGCAGTTAGCCATATTACCGTTTAATATATCTAGTAAATTACCTTTTACTGACATATCACAAACAATAATTGGAAGTTTATTATCTTTTGCTAAAGCGATAGATGTATCATCCATAACTTTAATATGATCTTGAAGTGCTTGGTCATAAGTAAGTTCATCTAACTTTATAGCATCACTATATTTTACTGGATCTTTATCGTAAACACCATCTACTTTAGTCGCTTTAATGATAACCTCTGCACCAATTTCAACAGCTCTAAGAGTTGCTGCTGTATCAGTTGTAAAAAATGGATTTCCAGTTCCTGCTGCAAAGATAACAACACGAGCTTTTTCTAAATGACGAACAGCTTTACGATTTATGTAAGGCTCAGCTATCTGCTCCATTTTAATTGCCGTTTGCATACGGACTTCAAGTCCTGCATGTTCACAAGCTTCTTGCATTGCCACACCATTAATTACAGTTGCAAGCATTCCCATATAATCACCAGAAGTACGTTTAATAATCCCATCTTGAGCAGCAGTTACACCACGAATAATGTTACCACCACCGATAACGATACCAACTTCAATTCCAGCGTTTACAAGAGACTTTATCTCTTGTGCGATATATTTTAATATCTGTGTATCAATTCCATGACCTGCCTCACCTGCGAGGGCTTCACCTGAAAACTTTACTAAAACACGTTTGTTTGCCATGAGTACACCTTTTTTGTAAAAATCTGTGAATTATACAAAAAAGTCTCTTTAAATCTGCTTTGAGTGGATTATGTATGCTATGTTTTCCAAAATTAAAATCTGAAGTGCAATTTTTGAGAAATAAAAAAATAAAAATTGTAAATTTAGATTTGAAGAGGTTAAATGTTAAAATCTCACTTCAAATTCTAACCACAGAAAAAGGAAGTAAGATTG
>Ga0256837_1000556_pt1 | contig 30745 bp, 21 predicted proteins | sample 4562384metaG_FD_185976 | JGI IMG/M metagenome (GOLD analysis project Ga0256837, IMG submission 185976) | Hydrothermal vent microbial communities from Guaymas Basin, Mexico - 4561-384 | ecosystem: Environmental > Aquatic > Marine > Hydrothermal vents | place: Mexico: Guaymas Basin | collected... | reverse complement strand
AAAGGTAACTATTCAGTCGAAGATTTAACCCTCCTTTTCAAAAAAGACTTCACTACAACACAACCCCTCTTGATAGCAAAATTGCAATATTTGCATATAGGGGATGGAGTTTCTTTTTTTCAAGGTGGCAAACTGCCCCTGTGATATATCTAACTCTTTGGCAACATCTTTGTCATAAACTTTACTCTCTTTATCTTGTGCTATATATATCTTCAAATAGCTAATAATCTCACGAAAATCTCGCATCAGCGCTCCTTATCGAGTTATGCGAAACTATAACCTATCATTGAAATATATGGTAAAAATATGACAAAATGCTATTTTTTTGAAGATTTTTTCTCTTTGTTATGAAGTCTTTTCACTAGATTTTTAAGCAGAAGTACAATCTCTAAAAACTCAAGATAGTTTTTTATTTTTATTTCAGCATCATATTTTTTACTGTCTAGTTTTCTTAAGTAATAAGAAAGTGCGGCAATATCTTCATCTAACTTTTTATGCAAAGTGTTGAGCATAACAACAATAACACCAAAAACACTCAGCCATAAACATGCAAGCATAATCCAGATGTTTAAAGAGATATCATACTCATATAAAAGAGCATAAACAACAGCATAAAAAAGAAGAAATACAACTCCTAGTTTAAGTGTAAAATTAATATACAAGTCTTTAAAGATATTTAGCACAGTTTATACCCTATGCCACGAACAGTTTGAATATACTCTTTTGACTTTTCTGGATCAATCTTTTCTTTAAGCCTGTTAATAGCGACATTGACAGTTTTATACTGATAGTTCTCACTATCCCCCCATACATTTTCCAAAAGATAATCACGATCTAATACAGAGTTCTTGTTTACAATAAATTCACTCAAAAGGTCAAACTCCAACTTTGTCACCTCAACCAAACTACCATCAACACGCAAGGTTCTCTCACTTTTATCAAGAACCAAATCCCTGTATGTAAGTTTTCCCTCATTATGTTTTTTTGATGTTCTACGCAACATGGAGCGAACACGCAACACGAGCTCTTTCATATTAAACGGTTTGGTTATATAATCATCTCCACCCCGTAAAAATCCCTCTTCTATCTCTTCATCTTTATCTTTGGCACTTAAAAAGATAACAGGAACCTCTATGCCATCTTCTCGAAGCTTTTGGACAAACTCACTCCCCTCTACCCCTGGAAGGTTTCTATCCATTATGAGAAGGTCAATATCCTCCTCTTCTAAAAGTTGAGCAACTGTTTTTGTATTTAAAAATCCGACTGTTTCAAACCCCTCTTTTTGAAGATTGTATTCCAAAAGTTCCAATAAATCCTCTTCATCTTCAACTATGACAATATTTGCACTCATACTTCACCTTTAAAAAGTTAAAACCCGTTGTATAAACCAAAAAGAGGCTAACGAACCAGCTATATATGCTAAAATCTTATAATAATGTTGTATTCTCAAGCCTGCAAATTTTAGCACATATACAATAAGAGAAGCAAATATAATAAATAGTATCTGCCCTATTTCAATCCCAACATTAAACGAAAAAAGGCTCAAAGGAATCTCATCTTGTGGCAAGCCTATATCTTGCAAAACAGAGGAGAAACCAAAACCGTGTAATAATCCAAAACTAAAAGCAACGACACCCAAATGCCGTTTCGTAAAGGTATTGTATGGTATTAACAGCTCTTTTGCCAAAAAGATGATACTCAGCGCTATCATCGACTCTATAAAAGGTACAGGCATATACACAATACCCAAAATACCACATGTCAGTGTAATTGAATGCGAAAGTGTAAAAGCTGAAATACTCCATAAAAGAGTTTTGAGGTTGTAAGAGAGTAAAAAGATGAGTAACACAAACAAAAGGTGATCATAACCACTCAAAATATGAAAAATACCCAACTCAAGATACTCAGACATAATCTCAAATTTATTATATTGTGGCACTATCTCCATAAAAGGTGTGGAATCTCGCAATATCTCTTTTTTTACAAACTTTGCACCCTCATAACGCACCAAAACACCTCTGTCACTGCGAACAAGCCCTTTTATCCAGATTCTAGAACCTTCCAAATCTTTTTGTTTACAAAGAAGTTTTGATTTTTTTATAATAAAACCGTTGACAATTTGTGTTGCTTCTTTATTTATCTCTACACATCCATTTGGATAATATACCTCAATATCACCTACTCGTGTATCGGAAAGCGGTTTTTTATAGGTAATTGAAAATTTATAATTATCAAGTTGTTTAAGTTCCAAAAAAGAGAGCCCCGTTTGATGAGCGTAAAGATTCAAAGCTATACATAAGATCAAAAAAAATTTCATCGAACCTCTATTTTATAATGTTGTAGTATTTGAGATAATGCTTTTTGCTGCACATGTAAATTTTGCTGATACAGATAATCTTGATATACACGGTTTTCTACATTCTCAAAAGATTCATTCTGTACAATCTCTTTATTTGTAATATAGACAAGATAAGTTTTTCCCTTTGCCAATAGAGGAACACTCCATTTGTGTGAAAACTGATATTGTAACTGATGGGCAAAATATATTCCATAGATTTCTTTTACCTGAGCCAATGTCATATGCTCTTTTAATGGCAAATTTTCTGGCACAACAGTAAGGAGATTTAACTTATGAGTAAGTTTTTTTGCTTGATTAAATGAGTATTGCGATACATCTAAAAGATAAAATGAGAATTTTTTTATTGAGCCATATTCCTTTTTATACTTTTTGTAAAAATTAAAGAGCTCATCCTCGGTAGGTTCTTTGTACTCTCCTTGCGATAACATCAATGCCATCTTTTCAACCAATATCTCTTCAATCTTCTTATCTTGTTTATAAAGCTCCAAAAAATAGGATTCTTCTAAAAGAATTTGATGGTATGTTAATAATTTTTCTATGTTTTTCATACCTAATGGAAGAGATTGGTTATATTCGTCTATCTGTATTTGTGGAATAACTATCTCTTTTTTTCTTTGTTGCGTGTTTTGTGTCTCTTGATTGTTATCTATATTGATATACATAAAATACAAAACCATACCAGAGAAAAAAAACTGAACAAGAGGTTCTTTAAGTAAAGATTTTAAAAACATTCCAACGCCACCTTAACTTGTGTTTGTGTATCATACTCTACAAAAACTTTCTCTCCATCTCTCATCTGTGAGGTTGGCTCTGGTATTGCCTGAAGCTGACATGAGGTTGGAAGATGAAAACTTAACTTAAGGGGCACATAACCTTTAAAAGTATAGTTTTTCACACCATCTACATCACTGTAGGATTGTAAATATCCATTGGCATCAATCATATAGGTTTGAGGTTTTACTCTATGAGGTTGTTCTAAATGAAGTATATATTTATCATCTGATGCCAAACTCAAATAGGTATGATTTTCAAAATGCTTTATGCCTGTAACAGAAGGATTTTTATCAAAGTCTATCATAAAGTTTCTTTTTTCAATACGGATAGTTCTTAGCGTATTTAGACCACGAAAAAGCCAGTTTCCTTCATTATCTTTTGCAACAGAGTAGTTATAAAACTCAATAACTTTTGGAATATATTCTGAAGTAAATATTGGAAAAGTCTCTTGTTGCATCGCCCAGTCAAATACATCCTTAAGAGCTTCAATGGAGGCCTGTTTTGAACCAGAATAGAGGTGATAATAGATATCTATAGGTTTAAACCTTCGAGGTGAATTGGTCATTTCAAAGGTTTGAACAACATTTTTAAATCCCCAAAATGGTCCAAGCCAGTCATTTGTAAAAACATTTTCATTCTGCGCACCTGTATAGATTTGAGCATAACCATCTCTTTCCACACCAAGTGGAGCAATACGTGTCAACCAAGGATAGGTTTTTGTAATGGTTGTATCACCACCATTGATAGCTAAAAGATTGTGTCTGTAGATAAAACTTAAAGCATTGATCCTAGGAGCACAATCGCCACTCCAAAATACAGTTTTGGCTTTTGGTGTTTTATCTTTAGGATAAAGTTCTTTATTTATCTCAACCAAAGTATCTAAAAGCTCATGTTTTAAAGAGAAACGATACCCTTTTATTTTTAATCTATACATAGGAGAGAGATTGTCATTTTTGATTTTATTCCAAAAGAAAGGATGTGAATAGGTATGTGTAGCACCTTCAACATTTTCAAGGGCATACATCTCTTTGACAATCTTTATTAAATCTTCCCGTACTTTAAAAAAAGGACCATTTTCATCAATATCTGATCCGATAATGGAAACCGAATGGGGAATAGGATACTTTTTTAAAATCTGATTTAAAATAACATCACTAGAATAATATCCAAAATCACCCTCTACCCTGTTTGCCAAACCATCACCATCAACATGGGTAAAAAGGATTCTTTTTCCATTTTGTGTTGTTACATCAGCTACAGGTAAAGGCTCTAAATTGAGAGCTTGTGCAAAAAAAGCAAAAGGGTTGGTAATCCATAAATTTTCATCATCTATATTAACCATAACACCATCATCAACCATATATCCACCCCAAGGTGTAAGTGCAACCGATGTTGACACTGTTCCATCATCATATAAAAATTCCAATAAAGGTTTTGCATCTTTAACTTCAATTCGCTGTGTTGAGCTGTGCAAAGGTGGTTCAATTTCAAAACCGACTATGGAGGAGTGCTCTTTGATACCTATTTTATGAGCTATGGAACTTGTGGTGCTTATCCCTAAAAATTGATATTCATCCCCTTTTTTTGGAACAAAACCAAAACTGTTTACAAAAACAACTTTTATATTGTTTTTAACAAGCTGCTTAATCCATTTGAGAAGTTTTTTTTGTTGGGTAGTATAGTCTTGTAACCATACAATAACACCTGCATAGTGTTTCATATATTTTGGATTTGGTAAAGGTCTGTCAGCTCTATAAAGTCTTTGCTTATAACCTAAATACTCTAAGATTAAGGCACCGTTACGGTGTGATGATTGGTCTGTCCTGTCATAGTTAATCTCATTCACAAGGGTAAAGATTTCCCTTTTTACTGCATTTTTTGATGATAGACCGTAAATATTAAGATTTTTATTACTGATATATGGAATCATCCCTCTTTTTTTAAGTTTTTTAATAACTTTTTGCGGTTTGCGGGAATTGTATATATCTTTCAATGACATATATTCTACACTGATAATATCTTTATGATATGAACGAATCTTCTTTAACCAAAATTTAAACCATTTTCTATCTTTTTTAGAGACATCTTTGTAAGGTTTCTTTGGATTAGAACTTAACCCTTTGTAATAAGATTCAAATAAAACAGCTTCTATAGAGTCGTGAATCTGATCTATAATCTCAAATCCACGATTTACAACAAGTTTACTTGAGGGGTAACGTTTATGAAACTCATTGATAAAATCAGCCAAAGCTTTTTCATTTTCTGCTCTTTCTTGCTGATTTTTACTGTAGAGTTGATAAGAATCAAGTGTATCAAAAAAGAAATTCTCAAACCCCTCTTTTATCCTTGGTTCTATCATCTTTTGAAATAAGAACTCTTGATACTCTTTGTTTTTAATATCTAAAACTATAGAGTTCCAGTTTTTGTTTTTGGTAGCGATCCACTCTTTTTTAATAAATCTATACTCTGGCAACGATTTCTCAATTTCACCGATGCTTACATAAGCATAAATATTCTTCTTATATATTTTAAAACCAGGAAGGTCAGTATTGACATGATTTGGTTGCAATATAATATAATCATGAACACCTAATGTTGTATAGGAGATATCATCTCCATAGTAAACTATGGCACTTTTATCTTCAACTGCTCCATAAAGAGAATGTATAAACAATAAAAATAATAGTAACAGCTTTTTCAAATCACATCCTATCTAGGTAGATGGTATAAAAATTTATAATCCAAATAAAGTTCAAATATTCTACCACCGACTCCATTTACCGACTCGGTATAGTTAACACCTACAACCAAATGATCTTGATGCCATACTTTACCACCAAAACCACCATGAAAGCCATAGCTGTAATCATCTAAATCAGAATTATAATATACTGAAGTATCAAAAAAACCTCTCCATACACGAGTATAAATATCAGAATTCACCATACCATAAGCAAAATTCACTCCATAATTATAAAAATCACGTGGCAATACATTAAAATCTTTTGTCTGAATGGTATCTATTACACCGTTTGACTGATAAGATTCTCTATAGAAACCTCTATCATAAAAAAGACCTATACTGATATCAGGATATCCACTTTTAAAAAGCTTACTTACTATCACACGACCATATTCTCCGCTTCCCAGATAAACATCATCACTAGAGTAGTATTTATTGTGTTCATAGGTAATATCAATCAAAGTAGATGGCACTATTCTATACATAAAATGTGGTGTTATTGTATCTTTTTTCCCTGCAATATAAAGCTGAGTACTCTCACTGGTATCAAGAGATTTTCCAAGAATCATATCTAATGTAATTCTATCTGTTATACGATAAGAACCATAGAGTCGATATGCCATATATCTTGCAAGATTATTATGTAACTCAATATCTAATCCTATGTAACTTTTATCATAAACTTTTTTCATCCCAATCAACGCAGATGATGTCGTTTTTGGTAAATGAACCAATATCGAGTCATTTAAAGAACTGTTTATGAAATAAGAAAATCCAGTATATAGGTACAAAGCATCATCCAAATATGTTTGATTTTTCAATTTCACATATTTTTGTAATAATGGATCCCTATTGTAGTATGCTGTTTTTGCTTCTAAAAGGTCATTTCTTCTTTTTACTAAATCAAGTTGTTGAATATACATATTTTGGTTATAATGATTCTGATCAAACGATTCAAAGTTCAAAGACTGTGCAAGAGCAATTTGTCCATCATCTTTAACAGCAACAATAGCATCACCCCTTGAGAGTGTATATAAATACTGATCTAAAAAGTTTTCAATCTTAGAATGATTTTTAAAAAGTAAAGCATTACTAAAATGCATCCACAACTCTTTATGTTTTGCTTTATTATAAATTCTACGTGATTTATCAACAGCATTGATTTTAAGAGCATACGAGTATGCTATTTCATCATAATCTTGTCGTTTTAGATATGGTTTGTATTTTTTTAAAAGTTTTTCAAATTTTTCATTACGTGTAATGTTCATAACAGCACGCAGATATGTTGAGAGAAATACAGGATTTTCCCATAAACGAGGATTCTCTTTAGCTTCCTCTTTCATATCATCAACTATCTCTTTGATAATACGTTTAAAAGTAGCTTCTTTATTTTGAATCTGATAAATATATGCTTCAAGAAATTTAAACTCTTTGGTTTGTGCACTTTGAGAATCTGTATAAAGAATTTTTTGCATATAATACCCAGCACGATTAATATTTTTAAGATAAAAATATGCTGATGCCATAGGAAAATACAAACTTTCATCAAGGTTATTATCCTCTTCAAGATTCATCAATAATACTTTAAGTTTATAATCATCTTCAATATCCACAAAATGCCATAATAAAGAAACTTTTACCTGGTAACTATCAGGAGCAAGTTCAAGTGCTTTGAGTAAAGCCTCTTCTTCTTTATCTCTTTGCTTATAATACCCATACACTTTTGCTTTCATAATCCAAAAAAGAGCATCATTGGTAAATGTTGGATCATCCTCACTTACTTGAATGATTAAATCTCTGAGTTCATCATACTTTTGCATATTAATGGCATCATTGGCATAAGAGTAAAAAAGATAGGAAAGATGATACTTCTTTAGTCCATCTCTTACCGCTTTCACAGCTAAAAGAGGTTCACTCTCTTTATATACAAAAGCTATTCTTTCATAATCAACAAGTCTGGCACGATTACGCTGCATCAACTCTTTTGATGCCTTTGCAGCTTCAAGATTCTTTTGTAAATACCAACCCAAATCACTTTTTAGTTCATAGTATTTCACAATGTAATCTTCTTTTTCTCCATTATCCTCTTTTACATCCAATAGTGAAGCATACGCTTTTGGCACATCTCTTTGTATATAGTAATATCTTGCCAAAAGAGATGCATCTTCTTTAGAATAAGGTTTATGCGCTTCAATAAGCTGTACATATTTTTTCGCAGCATCCAAATTACCCATCTCCAAGCTTATACGCAATGCCTTTGTTAAGAAAATTGTATTTGTAGGGTCTTGTCTGTACTCTTCATCCAAAATACTTAAAATCTTCTCTGGTACACCTATTTTTTTATAAACAAAAATCATCAAGTTAATATTTTTTTCACTGTGATTACGTCTGAGACGATTTAAAACCAATGGCTCAATCTCTTCATATTGAAAATTTGAAGCCCCATAATCAATAAGCTTATCTTCAATATCTGGATTACCGCTTACCTCATATGCACGCTTAAGATATTGCATCGATTCGGCAAGCTTATTGCTCCATTGTGATATTTGTGCCATTTTTTGATTCCAATAGAAAGATTTAGGATATTTTTTCACTCCTATTGTCGCCACTTTATAAGCATTTTTCAAATCATTTTTATATAAAAACACTTGTAACATAAGTCTTAACTCTTGTTCTTCACTATCAACCATACGTTTTTTTGTATATATTTTGGGAATTCTGTAATTATCATCAAATCTATATCTATATGTATTTGTCAAATGGGCGTTTTTATATGTTTTACGAAGTTTTTGATATTGTGTTTGTGCTTTTTGAAAATCGTTATAACATCCACAGCGTACACCAAATGTACGTGTAAACTCCATCACTTTACATCCATAAGGATAATCGACACGAAAAAGTGCATCAAGGTTTTGTTGAGATTTCGGAGCACTTTTTATCTGTACACTGTAACATACCTCTTTTTTATCTGTTTTTGTTTGAATTGGATGCTCCTTTTTAGGTTGGGCATCTAAAACGACCTTCTCCTGTTCTTGCGGTATTGATTTTAGAGGCTTTAAAATCCCTTTTTCTACATAGTTACTTGCTTGTTTCTCTTTTTTAAATCTATATTTATACGTTGTAACAACCATAGCTCCCTTATAATCACTAGAAAGTTTTGAGAGCCTCTCTTTTGCATTGGTAAAACGATCAAAACAACCACATCTGAGTGTAAAAGAGTGCCCTATTTTCATCATCTTACAGTCATCTGGATGATCCATTTCAAGTGTTGCATTGTTATCTAATCCATTGTCCACTCTACTTAAAAGCTGAACACTGTAACATGTGTCTTGGGCATATAAAAAATAATTTGTAAAAATAATCACTATTAAAAAAATCTTTTTCATCTGTTATATTTCAACCTCAATATTTTTTTTGATAATGCAGCTGCTTTATCTAACTTACCATTTGCCAAGTAAATATTCAACATAAATTTTCTCATCTCCACATCTTGCAAAAATTTAGATTCATTTTCCTCAATAAGTTGGTTTACTTGCTTTATATCATTTGCCGCAACAAGCGATTGTAAAGCTTTTTTAAAGTAAGTTTTTTTCTCTTGAAAACTTTGTGCATTGTTATATAAAGAGAGAAAAATTTTACTTGCCTCTTTATATCTTCTTCGAAAGAAATAAAAATCACCCAAAATACTCTTTATATAATCATCATTCTTCTGATGAGCAACAAGAATCTTTTCTGCTGAAACATACTTTTTGTATTTCATATCAAGATAATACTCCTGCAAAATCCATTTTTTATAATGCTTTTTATCATATATTTTCAACTCATCTAAAAAATAAAAGGCATCATTTTCTTTTGAAAACTCTGCTGATAAGAAGAAAGCTTCCTTTAGTAAAGTAACATTGTGCTTATTCTCTTGCTTTTGCAATGTTTTTTTAAGTAATACATATGCAGGATATTTTGCACCCACAAAAACAGCTTCTTCATACCATTTTTTGGTATCATCATGTTCATACATCTTTGCATTGTAAATCTTTAAAAATAATCTTTTAAGTTTACGTAGTTGTTCTTTCTTTCGTTTTTGATTTTTAATATAAAAATATTTCTCTTTTTCAAGTTCATAAGAGAGCATAATAGCTTTTTGGCGAATTTTTTCACTCTTACTTTCAAAAAGAAGTTCCAGTAAACGGATAGCTAAATCTTTGTTTCCAGTTTTCAAACTCTGCGTTGCCAAGATAAGCATAAGAGATTCATCGTCAGGATGATGTTTTAAAAGATTTTTCAGATACAGCATACTTAAATCATAATTTGCTTTTTCAGAAACAATCTGTTGCTTTAAAAGATCTTTTGGATAGAGTGCCACAAGAATGACAATAAATATAAAAACGGTAAAGAGTAACTCTTTGTATGTAATGACATAGTTATGTTCTTGCGGTTTTTTATCATTATTTACATAAGACATCAATAACAGCCTTTTTGTGATTTTTAAAAGTTAGAGCAAAATCATCTCTTTCACTAGTAATTGTATATGGAGTAGGTTTTGAAAGAAGTTTGCACCCTTTTTTAAGATGTATGTTAAACTCTAAATCTACATAACTCTCAACTTTGTAACGAATACCCTTTTTACCACGTATATACTCTTTAATATCTCCATTTGTTGAAATGATGTAAATCCCCTTATTTTGTTTTGATGTTAAAACAAGATCATGATCACTACCTTTTGCCAAATGTATATAGGTTTTTTCTTTAATAATCTTTTTACCCAAAACTGTTGCACTTTTTTGAAAATCTATACCTACATTTGCATCATACCTTAACGTTTTAAGATTTTTCATTCCGCTGACCATATAATGGTGAGAATCTAATTTTACAAGTGAAACTTCATAAAAATCCATCACTTTAGGAATATATTCTGAAGTAAAGATAGGAATAATATCTTGATGTGATGTCCAATTAAAAATATATTTCAAAGCATTTAAAGAAGCAAGTTTGGAACCTGAATAAAGATGATAATACACATCTATAGGTTTTAACCTACGAGGATTTTCTGTCATTTTAAAGGTTTGAACAACTTTTTTAAATCCCCAAAATGGTCCTAACCAATCGTTTGTATATACATTTTCATTTTGTGCTCCTGTATAGATTTGATAATACCCTCCCCTTTCTAACCCTAATGGAGAAACAAGTGTCAACCATGGTTCTGTATTACTGATAGTTGTGTAACCACCATTTATATTTAAAATATGATGTTTATATACAAAAGAAAGTGCATTTACACGAGGAGAACAATCACCGCTCCAAAATACACTTTGCGCTTTTTTCTTGGAGTTTTTCGCTAAAAGTTTATCCTCTATAAACAACAATGGAGCTTCAAGCTCATTGTACAAAGAGTATTTATATCCTTTTGGATTTAATCTGTATTTTGGATCCAAATTACCATCTTTTGTGATTTTGCCCCATTTAAAAGTATGCGTAAAAGTGTGTGTTGCTGGCTCAACATTATCCAAAGCATACATCTTCTTGGCAATACGCATCAATCGTTCTGAAATCTCTGGATACAAACCATTGGGTGCAATCTCTGCACCAATAACAGAAACAGAATGGGGAATTTTATACACTTTTAAAATTTTATTATAGATCATATCCCCTGAGAGTCTATCTGGGTCTGATTCATAAGCGTTCATGATTCCATCCCCATCAATATGAGTAAACATAATCCTTTTGCCATTATGTGTTGTGACATCTGGAACTGGGATAGTTTGTAATTCTAAAGCCTCCTTAAAAAAAGAGAAAGGATTGATTACCCACAGATTATTATCATCAAGCTCAAATAAAAAACTTCCAAAAACAGCATAACCACCCCATGGCATAATAGCAGCAGGAGTTGATGTATCATGATTCATATCTTCATAGGTTAAAATTGATTTAACAGGGTTTTTCGGTTTTAAATATAATGTCGAATCATTTATTTGTGGTTCTATCTCAAACCCCACCATTTTATCTGCATATTTAACATGCTTTTTATTTGCAATAGCAGCATCCCCATCAGATGTTTCAATACCGAACTGACTGAGTAACATTCCATCTGCAACAAAGCCAAAATTGGATGCAAAGGCTATTTTTACACCTCTTTTTTTTACTTCTAAAAGCCATGAAAAGAGTTTGTTGAAATTATTTGTATCAGATGACAACCATACAATAACACCAGCATAACGACTTACAAATTTATCTACATCAGGAAAGGGATCTGAAAGATTATGAAGATGCTGGATATAGCCCATATATTCCAAAGGCATTGCACCATATTGATGAGCTGAACTTAATATTCTATCAACTTTATCTTCATCAATAATCGTAAAAATTTCTCTCTTAAAAGCCTTCTTCGAACTTAAACCATACATATCAAAACTTTTATTGCTTATGTATGGCACCATACCCATCTTTTGAATCATTTTGATTTTATCAGTCTGTAATTTCACTTCATCAGTTTGAGATGTTTCAATATCAATAACATCAAGACCATAAGAAAGATACTTTTTTATATCAGGTTTCTTTTGCAATGCATTATAAAAAACTACAACTTCAACAGATTGATAAAGATTTTTGAGAAGATGCTCATCTCCACTCAAAGCGATATTGATTTCAGGATAGTTTGTATGAAAACTTTTAAAAAACTTTCTAAATTTTTTTGTATCCTCTCGAACTATAAAATAGATATTTTTATAACCATTTTGCAGAACTTTTTCTACAACCTTTTCATACCCTTTTTTTACCTCTATAGTTGCATATATTTTATTATTATATAGTGAAAATCCATGCCTGTGTATATTAATATTTTTTGGATTTACAAAGATATAGTCATGAACACCTACCATCGGATAAGATATATCTTTTCCTAAGTACACAATAGCACTTTTTTCATATGGTGTTGCAAATATAGAAACACACATCAAGAAAAGAAAGATTATTTTACTGCAACATAAACGTTTCATAGTCCAACCTATCCATCTCATTACGAATCACAACTAAACTTATCACAAAAACAAGTAAAAGAGAGATTGTATAACCATAGCCAAAATATGATGGCCCCATATCTATAGAGATATATGTAAATATTGTATTAAATACAAAAAATGCAATACTCAACCACATGGCAACTTTTTTTCTATCTAAATAATACAATATTGCCTGCACTGACATAAAAGCAAGCTGTAACATAGCACCAATAGAGAGAATATAGAGCAATCCCAGATAAAGTTGTGGAATTTTTAACATTTCAAACACAGTGGGTGCAGATAAAAATAAAATAATATCTACAATCCCCTGTACCATTAAAATCTCGTGCACTGCGTGTCTTATCACTTCTACCATCTCATTTTGATATTTTTTTATCATCCCCAAAGTACCACCACTACGCACTGCATCGTAATAAAGGTCATATTTTTCAGCAAAATCTGATTCTAAACGAAAAAAGAAAATCGCCATACCTGGAATAATAGAAAGGTAAGCAATGAAGATAGGCATATCATAAACAACAGAAGCATTAAGATGCCCTATAACCGTATGTCCTGTTGCTGGATGATACCAAAAAATAAACTTATCAACCCAAGCACCAAGGTTATATGTCAGCCCAGCAATACCCAATGTCCAATAGAAGTTTGGTTCTAGGAAAAAATCTATTTTCATAAAAATATCAGAAGCATAACTCTTAATGATAAAACTTGCCAAAAAGACAAACAACACCGCATTACCCAGAAAATAGATAAAAATAAGCATCTCTATACTATTTCCAAAATAATAAGAACAAATTACAATACCAGCATATGCAATCAGATATGACCACACAACACCTTTGTAATATTTCAAACTTGCTGCAAGGATACTCGATATCCATACTGCACAAAGGATCAAAAAGGTAGTGACAACACCAACAATGAAAAAGATACTCTGATCATAAAAGACCCAAAAATAAAAAGGTACTACAAAAGGAAGTCCTAAACCCCATGCCAAAAATATAGCACCAAAATAAGATGGTAAAATTTCATTTTCCCGTTTTTGGAAAATGAGATCCGCAACATAACGGGTAAAAGGAAGTTGCAAGATACCAGTTACTATCAAACTAGATGCAAGAGCAATAGCATAAGTTACAACAACCTGAAATCTAAATGCATCACTTACCTCACCCATATTGGCAAGATTGATAAAACCAACAAGTAAAATGGCAACAATCGAGATAACCCATGGTCCAGAACTTAAAATCGCTGAATACCCATAAACCTTTGTTAAAGATAATATACGATCTTCTTTAAGAATTTTTCTTAATTCAAACCCTATTCCAGCCATTATATAACCTTTTCATCAGGAGTTGTAGTAAATCTTTTTATATGGAACATCCTTTTAAACTGTTTTGCATAAGGGATATCATTTGGCGCAAAATATGGAAAGATTGTCTCCATAAATTCATCCCATGTAATATCCAATGCACTTGTATAGATCTCATTATAATCATCCAAGAAACTCTCTTGTCTGTAGTATTTTTCAACTCTTGTAAGACCAGCATTTTGTGCAGCCTGCCACTCACCAGTTTCGAAGTTTAATAATCTGACATACTCTTTTGCCAATGCTCCAGGATTGGCAATTCCTGTAACAGCACCCGCACTGCCAATCTTCATATCCTCATCATCGATACCACCTTCAATAAGGTCACGACAACTCCCAACATCAGTCGCTACACAAGGAACACCAGCAGCGAAACCTTCCAAAACAACAAGAGGCATCCCTTCACTAATAGAAGAGAGTGTTTGCAGTGCTGATTTTGGCAAAATCTCTTTAATATTGCTAAAACCAAAAAACTTCACCTTATCATCACTAGTAATAAGTTCGGCTTGTGAAAGCTTAGAAATATTACCATCAAATTCCTGTTTCTCTTTTTTAAGTCCAAGTGAAACTGCCATCTGTTGACACTCATCAAAATATTCTAAATCTTCATCAATTGGACCAACAATCCATCCTTCGATATCGGGATTATCTTGTAAAGCAATCTTGATTGCCCTGATAAATGTCTTAATATCTTTAATAGGAACAACACGACCAATAAGCGTCACTACAGGTTTTGGTGTAGGATCACGATGCTTCATTGTAGCTTTTAGCCCATCTACATCAACACCGTTTGGAATAACAAAACATTTGTTTTCATCTGCACCATAAGCAATCTGAATTTTCCTTGCACCATTAAAAAGTGAAAGAACCATATTGGAACGGTTATAACAAAAGACACCTATTTTTTCAAAAAAATCAATCCACATCTTTTTAATATAGTTGTACTCTTCTGGTTGTTGTAACAACTCAGGCTTTTTATACTCAATCCAGTCAGCAGAAAGCATATCAATTTTACGCTCTCTTGTATAGATTCCATGTTCCGTTAAGATAAAAGGTCGCTGGGTACTAAAAGATGCCAATGAACCTAAAAAACCTGCATACCCAGTTGAAGGAGCATGAAATACCCCTGTTCGAGGCAAACTTTCTACAATATCTGCCAAGATCCAAATTGGTTTGTGAATATTTCTTAAAGTCCAAAAGTAATCAACAAAAGGGACATCTGGACAGTTCTTTGTATATGTTTTAGAGATAAATTCCCATGCACGTTTTGAGTATAAAAAATCTTCAAAACTGACAACATCACTGTAAAAGCTTAGATCTTCCAACATTTTTGGCAGTGTGAAGTTTTCTGACTTAAAAGCACTGTACAGCTCCTCTACAGCCTCAAATCCCTCTTTTGAGCCTTCTCTTCTTTTTGGTGTAAAATCTTGTTCTTTGTCAAAAAGATAGTGTGTCTCCAAATGGACAAGATTATCTGGAAAAGTGTAACTCACTTCGAGTTTTTTCCCATCAACAATCTCTGTAGCACCAACAAAACACACACCAAATGTCAGCTCTGGCAAACCACTCATAAGCTGAAATATCCATGAAGAAACCCCACCCTTTACATAAGGGTATGTTCCTTCTGAAAACAGCATTACATCTACATAATCACTTTTTGGAAAATCTTTAGGATCAACCATATCAAGACCTCCATTGTGCTACAATAGGATAAAGCTTAGGATTAAGATCCAAACTTTTTGCCTGCTTGAGTATCGATTTTGCCACCATATACTTACCTAGAATAAAATAGATTTCTGCAAGATATGGTAAAACAAATGAAAAATCACTTGAGCTTAACTCTTTAGCTAGAGTAAACTCTTCTACCGCATTCTCATACTCTTTTCTCATCATGTAAACCCTACCCATCAATACATAAAGTTTAGCACTTATATCCTTGGAAGATTTAATTTCTTTTTTTATAGATGCTATGTTGGCTTCTACTTTTTTCACCTCTTCAATGTCCTCTTTTTTCAGTAAATCTTTTGAACTAATCTTTCTAAGTTCCTGTTTCTCTTTACGAATTGCAGCATCAAAATCTTCAACTTTATGAATATAATACTCTTTTGCGATATTGAGATACTTGATAACCTCATTAATGAAACTATCTCGTAAAGATTCATGGGAAAGCTCTGCATAAACCATCTCCCAATAAAAAAAAGCAAGCTCTTTTGCTGCTTCAAAACGAACAGAATCTTCCAACTTTTCATTATTGTATATTTCTAAATGTTTATTGATATTTTCATTAAGTTTTTTTTCGATTTTATTAATAATTGCATATCCATACATACGTATCTCATCATTTTTACTAGAGAGTGTTTGCTTGATGATACGTAATGTTGTTGGAGAGATATTACTAGAGAGTGAAGATAGTGCTTTTAGCTTTTTTGATTTAGGTACATCTTCTGCCAAAATTACATTGGTCATTGAACCTTCACCAAAGATTCTATGCACTTTTAAAAATGATGTTTCAAACTCATCAAGGTTGAGTATATTTGTATTGATAATTTTATGCTCATATTTCACATGAACCAAATAGTAAGCAAACCATAACGATGCTATATAACCAAAGACTGGCATTGAATAATTAAAAATAAAGAAAAAAACAAAACTTGCCACAGGATTATATTTATGTAAAGAGATACGAAACAAAAGCTTAAAAATCAAACTTCTTTCAGCTATTGCTTCGAGACGTTTTTTATCATTTGCTCTTGCTTCTTCGGTCTGAACTTTATATCGTCTTTTGATATAAAGCATCACCGCAAAAGATATAATGGTACTGATTATCATATGTAAAATATACAGTATAATAATATAACTCTCATCTACATATATACCAAAAATTTCCATTTATTGTAAACTCTTTTTTGCTTCTGTATTATTGATGTAATCATCAAAAAGATCTAGTCTTTCTAAATCAAAACTCATACTTAAAAAGTTTCTGTCTTCTTCATCAAGTTGTCCTCTATATCTGTTTAAAAAACCTTCGGCAGCTGCTTTATCGTGTAACGGGAATAATAAAGCAATATAAAAGTATCCGTTTTTACTGATAAATGTTGACTCATCAAGAAGACGCAACATATTGTTTGCTTTATCATACATTCTGATTGCTTGGAGTTCATTATCAATTTTAAGCACCAAAATAACTGAATTTACTTTATATTTTTTATAAAGTGTAGCAAGACGTGCCAACTCAAACTTATACTCTTTGTCTGGAATAAAATTAATATGGTTGTTATGAATAATATATTCCTCTTTACGAACTTCAATGGTAAAATATTCTAATAATATAGCTATTGATGTGAGATTTTCTCTCTCAAAAGCCATAAACGGCATCTTTTCTATCACCAACACACTAATAACTTCATCATCATAGATTGCTGGTATTGCAGCAATATAATGACTCTCCAACTCATTACTTAAAGATGGTTCACCATCTTCATCACTAATATATACAGGAGTTTTTCGCGCAATCGCTTTATCTACAAGATAATTTTTAAATATCTCATCATTTTTAACTTCATGTGTATATTCGCCATACACCACATCAACGATTTTTGGTTGAAAATACTCTTTGTATTGTGTATCTTTACGATAGAGAATCAAACCTGATTGAACACTAAAAGATTTTTGCAGTAGATCAAGAAACATTTTATATTTCTCTTTCTTTTTTTCCAAAACTGAAGAGTCTTCTTCAATTACCTCATTCATTTGCAATATGTTACCAAGTGCATTACGAATACTCATAGGCTTAATAACATAGTTTTTTTCAAGTTGATCATGAGAAATTTTCAAACTGTAAAACGCTTTTGAAAGCTCTTCAAGCTTTAACCCTTTATAACCAGCTTCCAGTTCTGCTTTTTTGATTTTTTGTGTCCAATAATAGTGAAATTCACTAAATATCAAAACCATCATCAATACAACTAGAAATTGAATATAAGGGAAGGAGTCATAAAAAAACAGCATTGCAAAAGAAGCAACACTCATCGCTAATATACCATTTTCAAAACCGTGAAACAAAGTTATAATAGCTAATAGTATAAGTAAAAAAGGTACATCAAAATGTAGAATACATATATCATCAGGATTAATCATATATCCGACAAAAAGATAAGAAAGTATCAAAAAAAGTGTTTCTAAATAAGAATATTTATGTAAAAATTTTAATATTTTCTCTTTTAAAGTTACTTTTTTTACTCTATGCTGTTTTGTTTGCATCCCTATTCCGCCATTATCTCTTCAAAAAGGTCGTGTGCGGTAGTCCCAACAGATCCGTTACCCCAGTCACTATCTGAACCAGTTGCACTCCATACAAGTTTACCGTTTTTCGTTTTATAAAGGCTAAGTTGAATACTCACTGCCGGTTCACCATCTATCCCCGTCTTATAGCGCCATTCACTTACTCCACCATACATAAAATATTTTGCATTATCATCTTTTGCTATCTTTTTAGCTTTTTTAAATGAAACACTTTTATCTTTTACATGACTTTTAATCACATAACCTTTTGTAAGTAAAATACCTTCAATAATATTTGATGCACGCATACCTGCACGAGGTGTATCAGTATAGTTGTTTAAACGAAACATAGAAATTTTAATAGTGTTTTTTTTCTGATGCGTCTCATTTACATCTTCATAAACCACCGGTAAAGAGTTGTCTGTTTTTGTTATCACTGCTGTTGAACACGCAGAAAAAACTACCATTAAACCTAATATCACACCTTGAAAGTTCTTATTCATACCATCCATCCTTTAAAAGAAAAATAAAATTCTTGCTTGCCATATTTGAAATACTCCATCATAATCATCTGTCTCCTTTGGATTTACCAAAATATAATTACCACTTAAACGTAACTTATCATCTAAATACCAGTTCAATCCAAGAGTTAAATCTTGTTGTTCACCACCATGTTCATCCTTATCATTTAAGTTAATATATGCATATCGTGCTGCAATCTCGAGTGCACCATCTTTTTTTGGTTTAATTTTCGACAACGTAGAAGTTGCTAACTTAAATCTTTTACCATTGCCCAATAAAAAATAGCTTCCTTGTATATAATAAGCATAAAAATCATAATCTCCTTTTCTTGCTTCTATATGTTGCATAGTATATTCACCTTGTATGTAGTAACGATCATAAACATACATTGCTTCAATATTTTTGCTTAGTAAAGAATCTACATCTTTTATCTTTGTAGAAACATATTTTCTATCAATCCAATCAGATTCAGCACCCTGTTTAACTTTAATGTTTTTACCCTGATACTCTTGTGTTTTTACACCAAAACCAATATGAAGTATCTCTCGCTTATCAAACTTTTGAGCTAACGTAATCCTTGATGAGAAACCTGGTTTATTGATTTCATCATCAATTCTTTCATCAATAGAGTTTGTAAAATATGCACCAAAAAGATTAAGTCTCATTGAGTCAATTTTTTGAGAGTATAGTATCTCTGCACCCATTTTTCGAGAAATAGAAAATGCATCATTCAATGAACGTTCCATAAAAGTATTATATTTTGAACTTGTATATCTCTCTAATGAGAATGGAATTTTTATATTTCCCATTTTCACTCTAAAAGAACCATCAAGAGAATCTACTTTCTCTTTATACCCTAAAAAAAAGTCTTTATAGTGACTATTGCCAGTAAAACTGTACTCTAATTCATAAAAAAGTTTCTTATTGTAAAAACTTCCATTATGCCATATTCTAAAACGTCTTAATCCTCTGTCATTATAACTTCGATCTGCTTCACTAATATAGGCAATATCGTAAGCTATCTGTCCTCCAAAAGCATAACGGTAATCATAATCACCTATCCCTTTCTTATCGTGTTTAAGTTTTTGTACATAGCGATCATAAAAAAAATGAGAAGATTTTTTCTTTACATATTTAGTCTTTTTTTGTTTTATTTTTTTTGTTTTATTTTGATGTTTTTTCTTCTTATTTTTCTTTTTCTTATGCTTTTTAACTTTTTTCTTCTTTTTATTATAATCTGTTGCTGATATAGTAACAGGTACTGATGATGTCGCAACAGCAGGCGCAATTGGAGCAATCATACTTGTTTTGGAAAGTCCTATATCTATAGTTTCACTTTTTTCTTTTTGTATCACTTTTTTCTTAGCTACACTGTGAGACGATTGTTTTTTTGTTACATGATCAGCAAATCTTGATTTGTATGTTGTTGCGATCGAAGCACCTTTATACTTTTGTGCTATTTTATTAAGGTGTTTTTTCACATTATGAATATTGTCAAAACAACCACATCGTACAGTCAACATTGACCCAATTTCCATAATTTTACAACTTGAGTCATACTCTTTTGAAGCAAGGCGTTGATAGTTTTTAGTGTTATTATCAGCACTGATAATCTGTACCGTATAACAACTTTTAGGACTTAATGCAAAACCAACCACTTCTAAAAAAAGTACAAAAAATATAATTCTCATAGACTGTCCCTGTTAATAATGACATAATCAGCAGAACGATTTGGTTTTTTGCCATTATCCTCAACTATAAAAAGTGAAGTTGCTTGATTGTTTTTAACAACAGCTATTCCCTCAGCAAATCCAATATCTGGCTGATTTTTAATAAAAGAGAGTTTATCACTTTTTTTATCCCAAAAATAGAGTTTAAAATTTTCACCACGTTCATTCACATCACCCGCAATAATCCAAAATCCTTTATTTTGATTATCATAAGTAATATCACGAATACCCAGACCTCCAAGATTTAAGAAAATAGGTTTATCAAACTTGATTGGTTCTTTATTAACTAATACCTCTTGAGGATTTTTTATTTTTATAACCATAGCTTTAAAATGAGACAGTGGTGATCTAAAACCTATTAAAAGACCTCCATCAGTATCTAATGCCAATCCTTCGATATCCATATCATCTATATTTAAAATCCCAGTAAAAAGACTTGGAAATGCTTTTACAAGTTCCTCTTTAAGATGTGTATAGATAAAAAGATCAACCATTGATGCATCATCATAATGAAACATTATTAATTTTTCTCGTGCTTTTTTTCTTTTACCATAACGACTTAAACTATGTGATGTTATCGCATAAACAACTCCATTTTTACTTGTAACTGCTTCTAAGTCTTCAATCTTTTTAAATTTCTTTTTAAGTTTTTTTGGAATATAAAGATTCCCTAGCTCAATCATCTTGCCATCTAAGTCAAATTCTATCAGTTTTAATGATTTGATATTGCCATCATCCTCAACAATAAGAACTTTTCCATCATTTAAAGTAGTGACACCTGATGGTTCAAAAATATTATAAAACTTCCCTTCTGTATAGACAACATTACCTTTTTTTAAATTGTAAAAAGGAGTTTGTTCTACATAAGTCAATGCATAAATAATAACTATTGCACTGACAATAAGACCTACAGAGAAGAACGTATATGCTTTTTTTAGCCAAAAATATTTTTTCTTAATCTCTGTACCAAGTATATGTAGATGACTAATCATCTCGTTACGAGTTTTTTTATCGCTTTTTAATATTTTGTTTGTTTTTGCGATATACTCATTTGGATGCATATCTGCCATATCCTGATAATAAAGAATAGAAGAGTATCCCTCTAAATCATCTTTATGTACCAACTTGTCTTTTGTTCTTGGTTCAACAGCTAAAACCGCCAAAATAATGGAACCCAAAGAGGTGATAATGATAGATATAAAAGCATATGTCATCATTGCATTGTGGATAGCAAAACTTGATGCCGTTACACTTACTGTAAGGATAAAGCCGTTAATAGAGATTAATATACCAGCTTTTGTATCTGCCAAAGAGGTTAAATCAAGGTTTGACTTCAAACCGTTTCTAAAAAATGTACCTATAAGTTTTGACACACTTTTTTTAGGCTTTTTTTTATCTTTAGGAGTAATATTTTCATTCTCTGATGATAAATCAATCAACTTTAAACTCCAATACCCCAAAATGTTTCACATCATCAACTTCAACTTCTTTATCAAAAGCTATCTGATAGTGAGCTGGATTATCTTTTTCAAAAGAGACAACTTTCATATAATAATGCTGACCACTTTGTAGTGTTATATTGGCATCATAGATAAAATTTCCCCAACTCTCATATATCACTCTAGGATCTTCTTTGGATATATTGTATTCATCTATAAAAGGATGTGTAAAGTTAATATCATTATAATCTGTCACTTGCAAATTATATAAAATTTCATCATTCTCAAAATCTATAGATTCATCCCAAGTTAAATGAAGCGTACCATTTTTATAAGTGGCTGATTGCCAAAAAGGCATTGGCATCCCTTTTTCAGACTCATACTCCCATATGTTTTGCGCAATTCTTTGATCTCTTAGTATATTAAATTCTGCTTCCCACTTACTGTGAGAAAGATGATCTCCATCAGGAGATGTTTGCATAAAAGGTTCTACTATAGTGCGAAAATAATCCATTTTTTGAGCAATGATAGCATCTGACATATAATTATTTCTAATATTATAAACCATTACATCCAAATCATCACGATTTTTCTTAATACGTAAAAATTTTTTATGCAAAGGAACACTCCACCAGGTACCGACACCAAATTCCCATTTTGCATATTTTTCTGGCGCACGAGCAGCACCGTCATAATCCCATGGTGTAAAATAAAAAACATCACTATGTTTTGGATTAATTAGAAAAAAGTTTTGAGATACAGTATCTTTATTTCCACTGACAATATTGACTGCCATCCATGTTAAATAGTTCTGACGATTAAAATACCTGTTAAACATTTTTGTAAACTCTTCATCTGTTCGTGCTGCATCGATTGCATTAAGCATCTCTATAAATTTATATGTATCCTTACCGTTAGAAATTGTCATAACACTGTTAAATGCATCAGGGTCAAGAGGTTTTCCCTTTTCATCAAGTTGTAATTCATCTTGCATCCTAAAAGCAAAATTCTGTGCTTTATAAAGATTGTCATCAAGTGAATATCCTCGATTTATCAAATAATATTTATCACCTTTTTCTATATGGGTAAAGAGTCCTTGATCAGTTACATTACCATCATCATTGATAGTTAGATGAACAAAGCGTGTTCTAAGCGAATTGAGATTTGGAATATCTTGAAAAATTTCAAAAAAGAGTTTATTTCTCATTCTTGTTTTGTCATAAGGATGTTTATTAAGCTGCATTGTGCGTTCACCATAAAACAAATCTGTTTTAGAATCAAGCTTTATACGAAAAGATTTTTGTTTTGCATGACGTGTCGTCTTCCCTTTCTGTTTAAATTCAGCATTGATACCGACTGCTGGAAATTCAGCATTTTCATAATGAACATGCAATATTGGTTCATAATCATCATTTGCATCTGTGTCATTCCATACATCATCAAATCTACATGGTCGTAATGTAGCATTAAGATCATTCCATGGCTTACATTGAAATTCATTAGGCACAGGTATAGTAACAGATGTTTCTAAAAGAGTTTGCGGCATCTCTTGATACCATGCATCATTATCTTGTATATCACCAACAATAGAAGGGATATGTTCTACATCGTTGTAACTTCCACAGCCGTGAAATGTAATGCCAACTAATACTAACCCTGTAAGAAACTTTTTCATCAATAATTAATCCTGCTTACACTCACCTAAAATAATTTCACCTTTATTTTTCTTAATAGTTTTTTTCTTAATACCTTTTACTTTTCTAAACTCTTTCAAATTTTTAAAACAACCATGCTTTTTTCTATATTCAATTATTCTAGCTGCTTTCTTTTTACCAATCCCTTTAAGTGTTGCAAGCTCTTTGGCATTAGCATGATTTATATCTACTGCACTAAACAACACACTCCATAATAACATCATAACTACAATTATTTTCACAACCCAACTCCTCTAAAATTAATAAGCTTTATTATATCTGATTTTATAGATATATTTCAATAACTTTTTGTTTTAAAATGATATCTCACACAAGTGATAATATAGTGATTTTACGTTAAATGAGACATATTTTTAAGATTTTTTTGTTGCTTTGTGTAAATAGAGCCACGTTAAAGATCCTAGAGTAATCAATATAACGGGAGCAATCCATTTATTATCATTGACATAAGAAGCAAACTTGCTTAATACTTCACCAAAATAAAAACTAGCAAGTCCAAATACCAAAGCCCAAAGAGCAGCTGCAAAAATATTTAAAAGTGCAAATTTTTTAAAATCATACTTCGTAAGGGCAATAGCTATGGGGATTATAGTTTTTAGACCATAAATAAACTTTTGTATAAAAATCACCCAGTCACCATGTTTTTTTATAAGTATATGAGACAGAGCTAATTTTCTTCGATGCTTTCTAAGGGTATCCATCATCATAGTTTTTTGGTATCGTGTTAACCAAAAAAGCAAGACATCGCCAAGAGCATTACCTAAAAAGGCTATCCCTATAGAGAGTGTTAAGTCCATCTTTCCTAAATAACTCAAAACACCAGCAGCCACTATCCCGACAAATCCACCACCTAAGGAGTATATAAAAAGTCCTATGTAACCATAGGTAGCTAAATTATTTAATGTATCTTCCATTATCTCACTTTTAAATTATTTTATAACTGCTTTATTTTTGCTATTTCATCACGAAGTCTAGCAGCTTCTTCAAAATTCAACTCTTTTGCTGCTGCTTTCATTTTTAAAGACAACTCTTTAATGATTGCTTTACGCTCACTTGCTGGCATTTTATCAAGTTTTTTGTGCTTTTGATATAGTCCACCATGATCTTCGAGTTTCAAGTTTTCATCCAACGCTCTTTTGGTCGTAATTGGTGTAATATTATGCTCTTTATTATATTTTTCTTGTAACTCTCGTCTATAGTTTGTTACATCAATCGCTTTTTGCATCGACTTTGTTATTTTATTAGCATATAAAATAACTCGCCCCTGTGAGTTACGAGCAGCCCTTCCTATTGTTTGGATAAGTGCTGTCTCACTTCGTAAAAAACCCTCTTTATCAGCATCTAAAATCGCAACAAGAGAAACTTCAGGTAGGTCAAGACCTTCTCGTAGAAGATTGATACCAATAAGAACATCAAATTCACCCAGTCGTAAAGAACGTATAATTTGATTACGCTCGATTGTATCAATATCTGAATGCATATACTGCACTTTAATCCCTAAATCAGCCAAATATTTTGTTAACGCTTCTGCCATTTTTTTAGTCAAAACAGTGATCAATATCCGCTCATCTTTTTGTATCACTCTTTTTATCTCATCATGGATATCTTCCACCTGATTATCTGATGGTTTAATCTCTATAATAGGATCAAGTAAACCTGTCGGACGAATAATTTGTTCAGCCTTTGTAACAGATAGTTCTAATTCATACTCATTGGGAGTTGCAGAGACAAAAAGATAGTGGGGTGATTTCTTAATATACTCCTCTAACTTGAGTGGTCTATTATCAAGTGCACTCGGAAGCCTAAATCCATACTCAACCAAAACCTCTTTTCTTGCACGATCTCCTGCATACATCCCTCGAAACTGTGGTAATGAGACATGAGATTCATCAACAATCACCAAATACTCTTTATGATTCTGTTCAAAATAATCCAAAAGGGTATAAGGAGCTTCTCCTGGTTTTTTATTTGTAAGTAAACGGGAATAGTTTTCAATCCCTTTACACATACCTGTAGTTTCAAGCATCTCTAGGTCAAATTCAACACGCTGTTTTAAACGCTGGTATTCAACAAGCTTACCCTCTTTTTGAAAGTATGCCAAACGTTCATCTAGCTCCTCTTCTATACGCTTCATAGCAACTGCCATCTTTTCTTTTGAAACACTAAACTGACTTGTTGCATAGATCGTTACACTTTTATGATCTTCTAAGCGTTTGTTATCTATCACATCAAAGGTATAAATCGCTTCTATCTCATCACCAAAGAACTCTACACGTATCGCTTCTTGTTCAAAGTATGGCGGATAGATATCAATGCTTTCCCCATTAACACGCAAGTGTCCACTGTCAAAATAGGTATCATTACGACTGTATCCCATCTCAACAAGGCGCAAGAGAAGCTGTTTTTGATTAATCTCATCACCAATTTCTAATACCTGTACCATATTTTGGTACTCCTCTGGATCTCCCAAACCATAGTTTGCTGAAACAGAAGCGATAACTATTACATCATCATAAGAGAGAAGATTTGCTGTTGCTGAGAGACGTAACCGCTCAAGTTCATCATTAATAGCACTATCTTTTTCTATAAAAAGGTCTTGTCTCGGTATGTAGGCTTCAGGTTGATAGTAGTCATAGTAAGAAACAAAATACTCTACATGATTATTGGGGAAAAACTGACGAAACTCACTATAAAGCTGCGCAGCAAGCGTTTTGTTATGCGTCATGATGATAGTTGGCATCTTTACATTTTCTATAACACGTGCCATAGTATGTGTTTTACCACTACCAGTCACCCCCTCAAGGGTTTGGTAACGGTTGCCATTAAGTATGGATTTGCTAAGTTTTTCTATCGCTTTTGGTTGATCACCTGCTGGTTTGTAAGGTGATTCTACTGTAAATTCTGGTTTCTTTTTCATTAATGAGATTATATCTTTAAATTGGAAATAATCTCATTTTTATTTAATCTAGTTGATATTTAAAAATAACACTACAATATACAGACATAGAATCAGTAAATTTATATTCTACACCCGCTTTTGTATTAGCAGCATCCATAATCATCACTCTAGATCCAAGCTCAATATCTGTTGTCTTAGAAGCGTGAATATTAAAACCTAAATTACCACCATAATACTGGCTTGATATCGTTCTTGAAAATGGTTCGCCAGAAACAATAAACTTTATATATGTCATCCCACCATGCACACCTATAAAGAAGTTAGCACTACGAGAAAAGTTGAAAAGATAGTCACCTTCAATTTCATAATTCATTACATAGTCAAATGCGCTGTCTGTATCTTTTGCATATCTACCACTTAATAAAACTCTATAGGTTTGAGTTTCAGCACCCAATTTTAAACCAAGATGAGCAATATTTGTATCGTTCGTACTAAATACGGCAGGAGAGGTATTTGTATTTGTTTTCTCAGCACTTATATTGCCATATCCAACTTCAACACCTACTAATGAATGGTGCACACCTATATCAAAATCATCAAGTGCAAATAACTCAAGCATCCCAACTACTAAAACTAAAACTATTTTTTTTATCATTTTTTTACCTTAAAATTCATTTCCAATAAGTACATTTTTTAAACTAACTGTACCATCATTTGGTGTTTTTGATGTGAAATTTACATCTACAAATACGTCGCCATTTTGGTTTGCATCACCATAACAGTAAGTAATACCATGTTGCATACTAGTATCAGAAACCGTCCAGTTAGCATCATCAGAAAGCACTTCAACTGCATAACCAAAATTTGCATTTTTAAGATACTCTACAGTTTTGTCAATTTGTACATGAAGTGTTACAACACCTTTAAAACCAGCTGAAAAACTATAACTCTCACCTACTAACCCTAATCCTCTCAGTGTCACTTTACGACCTTCACCTATTCTTGTTGTTGCATTTTGATCATTTTGTCGACCTACAAGATTAACCCATAGAACAACAGCTTTTCCGACCATATAGTAGTCATACTCGACATTAAGCCTCATACTTCCTGAATCATCGATAATATAACTACCACTCTCTGGGTAAACATTTCCATTCCATTCAACACCATCTTCACACATATCTTGACGTTTATTATTACCTACAGCAAAACCTAATTCTGCATCTGTCGTGTTACCTTCAAAATCGTCAACAAGATAGAGCGTATCATTTTCATCTCTTTTTTGTATATCCCACTTACCAGAAGCATTATATGTATAGCCATTACCAAATGTAACAAGATAATCATCAGAATCGTTCACATTTGTAAAAATATCAGAAGAACCTATAGAGGAGTGTGCAATAAATCTGTCTCCACTACTGTTGTTTTCCAAAGTACCATTACCTTCAAATGTTCTATAGTAAAGATAGTTAGCATCATTAGATGTATTTGCATCACTTTGGGCATATCCAGCCAACATACCCATTGATACTGCAGGATTTGTATTTACACGGTTATTATATCTATCTGTAACAGTAAGTACCCATTTTTCAATAAACTTAGCATTCGATTCATCTTGTTCTGTTCCTGCATAAGATAAACTTATCGTTGTTGGAGGACCAGAAAGCACAATCACATTATACACAGATTCAAGTGTTTGATTATCATCATTAGCATCACTAAATTTAGCTGTAACATTAAGAGGAATTATCCCTGAAGTTGTATTTGAGCGTAAATTAACTGTAACATTATTTTTGTCATTAATCGTTAAAGAATCTCCTGTATTACCACTATTATCTTCTAATGTACCTAATGTCGGATTAAGAAGTGTGATAGTTATTGATGTCATATTACTATCAGGTACAAGTTCCCCATTATCATCTTTCACTAAAAACGATAATAACTTAGAGCTGTTTAAATCCATCGTTACATTACCATCAGAGATAGAGCTGTAGAGTTTATAACTTGTCAATACCGTTTGATTGGTATCTGGATTGAGTGTAAATGTATATGTTTGTGCTCCTGTTGGATTTTTCTCATGGTAAAATTTAAATACAATATCAGAAGTATTTGTATCAAGTTTTGATGGAGCTGTATAAACAAAAGATGCAACACCATTATTTAGTGTTACTGTTGATTCAGTAAAGCTACCAATATCTCGACCACTTTTTACATCATCTGGATAAATAATTTTCACATCACCATCAGGATATGGATTGTTTTTATCATCATATACATTAACATCAATGTTTACCACTTCACTATTACCTGTAAGTTCATAGGTATCTGTATTCAATATCACTGTCGGTAAAACGGGAGAGTATTTTACAGTTAATGTTGTATTTACATCTGGACTCTCTTTATATACAAAAGTAAAATTCATAGCTTGAATATCTTCTAGTGGATTTGGACCCACAAAAGTAAACATTGCTTCACCATTAGTTATAGCCACCTCACTCTGAGTAAACTTACCTCCAGAAATATTATCATCTACTATTTCACTAGGATAGCGAACAACTATATTACCACTTTCAAATGATTGACCATCATTGTCAAAAGCTCGTATTGGCACATTCACTGTTTCGCCATCTGTTGTCAATGTTAAAGTAGCATCAGTTATACCTACACTAAGTTTTGGTTTTTGTGTCACTGTTTCACTTACAATCAATGTTGCATTCACTACAGTATCAGCATAAGTTGTATTTTCCACTCTAAAGGTGAGTATTGTTCCATTTAAATCATCAAGATTTTCTGGTGCGGTATAGTTAAACACTGCGTGTCCGTTTGCATCTGTCGTTGCTCTAAAACTATCTACAATTCCACTGTTTCCATCAAAAAAATCAAGAGTAATCACGTCACCTTCTGCAGCATCACCATTATTATCTGCTAAGAAAATATTAAATACTTCTTTTTGTCCTGCTACCGTAATAGTACGGTTTGCATCCACTATAGTGAGGTTGTAGTCTGAATAATCTTTAAGTGTTTTAGTTGTATTGAAATCTATCACTCTTGTTACATTGATAGATGTGTTGCCATCGAGTTCAAATGTCATACTGAAATTAGAATCATTGACATCACTGATATCGCTTGGTGCGCTGTATTCAAACGCTGCGTGTCCGTTTGCATCTGTTGTTGCGCTAAAGAGATTCATCGTTCCAAATTTACCGTTAAAGAATCTCAAGTTGATAAGTTCATCTTTTACTGGTTTATTTGTAGCGTTATCCTCTAGGTAAACATCAAACACCTGTTTTTGAGAACCCTCTACAATTGTTACATTGTTCTCTGGGATGACACTGAGTTCATAGGTTGCATATTTTGCATCGGAAGATGTGACATTCACATCTAATGTTGCTGTTGCTTTTGTAGCGCTATAGTCTGTATTCTCCACTCTAAATGTCAAGTTGATATCATTGATACCATTTAGGTTCGCTGGTGCTGTATAGTTAAACACTGCGTGTCCGTTTGCATCGGTTGTTGCTTTAAATGCATTCACTGTTCCGCTGTTTCCATCAAAGAAATCGAGTGTTACCACATCACCCTCTGCTGGATTGTTATTTGCATCTTTTAAGAAGATATCAAACACCTCACTCTGTGATGGTGTTGTGATGGTACGATTTGCATCTACGATACTTAACTCATATCCGCTGTAATCTTTAAGTGTTTTAGTTGTATTGAAATCTATCACTCTTGTTACATTGATAGATGTGTTGCCATCGAGTTCAAATGTCATATTGAAATTAGAACCATTGACATCACTGATATCGCTTGGTGCGCTGTATTCAAACGCTGCGTGTCCGTTTGCATCTGTTGTTGCGCTAAAGAGATTCATCGTTCCAAATTTACCGTTAAAGAATCTCAAGTTGATAAGTTC
>Ga0256837_1000555_pt1 | contig 30756 bp, 27 predicted proteins | sample 4562384metaG_FD_185976 | JGI IMG/M metagenome (GOLD analysis project Ga0256837, IMG submission 185976) | Hydrothermal vent microbial communities from Guaymas Basin, Mexico - 4561-384 | ecosystem: Environmental > Aquatic > Marine > Hydrothermal vents | place: Mexico: Guaymas Basin | collected... | reverse complement strand
AAATGTATAAAGATAAATTTCAAACAAAAACTTCATATAAAAAAATATCCGATGCGGTGCATTTCAGAAATAATGTGGCTCATAAAGGATATATCTGGAAACCTGTCGAATTTGAAAATTCAATTAACATATACAGGGAGTATATCGAAACTGTGAGTGATGAACAAAATGTTGACTTGAGCGAGTTTTATCTAGGTGTTATCGATAACAAAATTGATCATCAGGCAAAAAAAGACAGAGCAATGAGATTTTTAAATCGGCAAAAAGGCAATTTAAAATTAAAAAGAGAACTTATAACGGATGACATGCTGGAGTATGCGGTCAAGTTTTTGGAAAGATACGGATGGAGTCCTAACGAAAAAAAAATAGAAAAACTTATTTACGAATTAAAGTACAGAATTTATGATAAATTCTGTAAAGAGAACTTTAACGGGCTTTCATATGAAGAAGTTAGATCTTATTTAATCAGTTATGCGCAAAAGTATGAAGCCTCTAAACTCAAAGAAGATGAAAACCTTGAAAAACATGCGTTGTCACAATTTGTTTGGACAGCTTTAAATAATACCGAAAAGAAGAAAAAAGATGTTCAGAAGACTGTGAAGAAATTAAAATCAAAAATAGAAAAAGTAAGTGATGTCAAATTTTCGAAAGGTTTGTTCGGATGGCTGAAATAATTATCCAACAAGAAGAGATGCAAAAAGAAAAGGATTTATATGAAAAAATTGAAAAATTAGATAGTGAAATAATAAGACAGGCTGAAATTATTGAAAAACAGAAAAAAGTAATAGAGTTTTTTGAAAAAAAAATTGAAAACCTAATTAGGGAATCTGCAAAAAAAGAAGAGTATATTAAAGATATCAATAAAGTGGTTGCATCTTTAAAAGAAACAATTGAAAAAATAGGTGTTGTGAAAAAAAATGTCGACATTTCAAAAGTAAGCGTGGAGAGTAAAAATTATTTAAAAGGACAGTTTGTCCGTTTTGAGAAGGATAAAGCGGCTATTGAGATAAAGATTGAGGGCAAAAGTTATTTTTATCCTTTATCGGATTATCAGTGCAGGTATCTGCCTCTTTCAGGTGCGAGGGTTTTTATATTTAAATGCGATGACGGAAAAAATTTAATTTTCGGATTTAATTTGGGATTTATGATACCTTTGAGTAAAAGATTGTGCGGTGTAATAAAGTTTGTTTCCCGTCTTAAAAAACAGATTAAAATTTATATTGAGAATATTGGCTATGTACATTTTGACGTATCCGAAGATTTTTTTTCGGTATATAGTGTTGCTGTAGGTGATAAAATTATTTTGAAAGAAGTGGAAGTTGAAGGCAGAAGTTATTTTTTTGTTGAATCGGATAAAGATGAAAATGTAAAGGCCAGAGAAAAAATATTACAATTATTACAAAAGGTGTAAGTATGAGAATGGTGATAATGTCTTTGTTTATTGCAGCCGTATATGGGGCGACCATGATATGGCCGTATTATGCGACTCATGAAAAACATACCCTTGATGCAAAGAACCAATATTTACAGTTAATGTACGGAGTTGTACATATACCGTCTTTAATATTTATAGGCGCGAGCGCTTTTATTTTATTTGTTTTTTTAAAAAACAATTTAAAAAAGAATATAAAACTTGAAAAAGAACTTTCAGATGCAATTAAAATTACGGATGATGATGAAATAATTAAAAGTGGTAATTCATTTTGGAAAACGGTTGTGGATTTAATAAAACATGGAGGTATGGAAGAGGATATAGAACTTGCCGTTGAAAAAAAAGTCAATAACATCGTTTTATATTATGAAAAAGAAATGGCCAAGTTTAATTATATAGCCGTAATTTTACCGATGCTGGGAATGCTGGGTACTATAACGGGACTGCTTCAGATGTTTGCCGTTTCAAACGGTATTGATAATATTGCCGAGAAAATGGTTGGACTGAGTGTAGCCCTTGCAACTACACTTTATGCCACATTAGTTGTTATTTTATATGTTAAACCCGTATATAAAAAACTTGAAGAAAGGTTGATGGAACTCGATCATATGAAACATGATTTTATAATCAGTGCAAAATTACTTCTCCACAGAATAGAACCTTATAAAATTCAAACAAACGAAGACAGTGACGAGAGCAAATAAATGAAAAGAAAATTTTATCAGGACGAGGGTCTGTGGCTAATATCTTATTCTGATTTGATTACGTCAATATTGGCGGTTCTTGTACTTGTTATGTCTTTTTCCAAAATAGATCTGGAAAAAGTCGACCATGCGAACAGGTTAATGAAAGATAAAAAACTTGTTACGCTGCCGACGTTGCAAAAAGATATTTTGCAGTTGATAAAAAATAACAAATTAGAGAAATTTGTAAATGTAAAACTTGATGATGACGGTTTGTATATAATCATGTCATCAGCCGTACAGTTTGAAGTAAACAGTGCGAAACTTGATTTGAAAAAAATCAAAAAGCTGGATCCGTTATTTAAAAAAATCATTGAGATAAGTAAAAAAAGGGAAATTATAATTGCAGGACATACCGATGATACGGGAACTCCTCAGAGAAACTGGGAACTTTCGTCACAGCGAGCCAATTCTTTGATGCTGTATTTGATGGATAAAGGGCTGGATTATCATTATGCTCATATTACTGCCTATGCCGACACTAAACCCCTGAAACTTGATAAAAATCTTACTTTAGATCAGCAGCGTACCCTCAACAGAAGGGTTACTGTTATAATCGGAAGAAGCCATAACTATTAAAACTTCTTCCAAAAATCCCTGCTAAGAAGTATTAAAACCGTAAAAAATTCAAGTCTTCCTATTAGCATACCTATTGCAAGTATAAGTTTCTGTGTCTGTGTAAAAAATGCGAAATTATCCACAGGTCCCACATGTCCGAATCCCGGTCCGATATTTCCTACACAGGCTATTGCGGCGCTTAGAGATGTTAAAGGATCGTATCCGTTTGCAAATAGATATAATGAAATTACAGATGTTGTGAGGATATATAAAAATATAAATGCGCTAACGTTGTTTATTATGAATTGCGGCAGAGTTTTTTTGTCTATTTTAACGGAGATAATGGCGTTTGGAAAAAGGATTTTTTTGATTTGATAGTTGAGGTTTTTAAACATAGCTACAAATCTGATTACTTTAATTCCGCCGGCTGTACTTCCGGCATTGCCTCCTATAAGCATAGCCAGTAAAATCATGGCAGTTGCCGCCTGTCCCCACTGTGAGTAATCAACCGTTGCAAATCCCGTGGTTGTGAGAATTGAGCTTATTGTAAAAAATCCGTGTGTAAGTGTATAAAATAATGAATCGTGAGAGTTGAAATAATGAACTAAACTTACACCGACAGACAATATAAAGAATATAATAAAATACCACATAAACTCTTCACTTTTATATCCGCTGAAATCTTTTTTTAAAAATTTAATATGTGCTATAAAGTTTATACCGGATATAAACATAAAAAACGTCGTTGTCCATAAAATCCAGGGATTGTTTGACCAGTATCCGAGAGATTCACTTCTGGTGGAAAATCCGCCTGTGGAAATTGTGGCAAAAGCGTGATTTATCGCATCAAATATTCCCATCCCTTCAAATTTTAGCATTAAGGCGTCAATAAAAGTAATTGCAAAATAAAATCCCCAAAGTTTAAGGGCCGTATGTTTTAATTTGGGGGTTATTTTATCGGGGGTGATTCCGGTTGATTCGCTTTTAAAAAGCGTAAGGGAGCCGGTGGGATTAATTAAAGAAAGAAGACCCACCCCTAAAACTATAATACCCATACCTCCTATCCAGTGCATAGTGCTTCTTAGCATTAAGATGTTTTTAGGAAGGTCGGTAATATCTGAATATATGGTGGCTCCGGTAGTTGTAAAACCGCTTACCGATTCAAAAAATCCGTCTATAAAAGAGACGCCTGTTTCAAACATTAAAGGAAAAGCTCCCAGAATTCCCAGCATAATCCAGACTAAATTGACGCTTAAAATGGCGTCTTTTATTTTCATTTTCATTTCGTGGTTTTTAAGCCGTAGTAAAATAAGAAAAAACGTAGTAGTGGTGGCAGCTGAAAAAACAATAAAAGAGGTTGTGTTTTCATTGTAGATAACCCCGGTTGTTATGGGTATTAAAAAAAACATATTTACCATCAAACCAACTAATGATAAAAATTTTAAAATATTTTTTAAAGTGTTTCTATCCATTTTCTGTTCCCTGAAAAATTAAATTCCAAAACTATGTCATTTGTTAAAAGCGAAGTTTTTTCTTTAAGCTCTTGAATTTTCTCATCTCTTATAATTAATGTTTTCGTGTTTTCTTTGGGAGGCAAGACTGTTTTGTCCTGATGAATCTGTTTTATAAATATTTTACCTTTTGCTCCCAGAAAAAACCTTTCATATATTAAAAGTCTTGAATCTATTTCTTCTAGGATTTCGTAATATGCGGCTATTTTAGGACCTCTTATGGTCGAAAGTTTTAATGAATGCATCAGGGAATAGTAGCTAAGGTTGTTGTTTATTGTGATTATTTTTTTGATTCCCAGTTTTTTTGCCTGCAGGGATTTAATAATATTGCTTTCATCTTTAAGTGAAGCGGCTATGGCTATATCTGAATATTGAAGTCCTTCGTTTATAAGCATTTCTTCATCTTCATATGAAGAATTTATCACCATTGCTTCCTCCCCTAAAATTTCTGCGGCTTTGGTGGCGGTTTCTTCATCTTTTTCAAGAATTTTTACATTTAGATTAAATGATGTCAGAATTTTTGCTATTTCTATTCCAAGCGGGTTTGCCCCGTAAATAAGAACATTTTGAATATTGTCAGGAGAAACGGTGTCAAGTTTGTTTATAATCTGGTTTAATTTGTTTTTTTCTCCGAAAATATATAAAAGGTCATCTTCTTCAACGGTATCTTCTTCAGTTAGAAAAATAAAATCTTCACCCCTTTGCGCACCTATAACGAGCACATCTTCCGTATTTATTGCCGAAACTTTGTCTATTTCGGGGTTTTGGACATTTAAAGATATGAGTATGAAATCGTTAAACGGAAATTCTTTTATATTGTTGGCTTTCGGGAATTCTATAAGTTTTGCAACTGCTGTGGCGGATAATTTATATGGGTAAACAAGTCTGTTTATATTAAGTTTGTTTTGAAAGTTTGTTGATATATATGAGGTGTTCGTAAGTCTTACAATAATGTTTTCTATTTCCGTTAAATTTTCTATTACTATGGTTGAGATAAGATTTATTTCATCATTATTTGTAATGGCAATAAAAAAATCAAATTTTTCTTCCAGGCCCATATATGCTCTGGAATCCCTTAAATCGGCACATATAGTTAAAACATCCAGAGATTCTTTAACCATTTCCAGCGCTTTTTCATTTTTATCTATAATGACGACGTTGTGTTTGCTGCAAAGAGCTTTTGCCAGGTTGTATCCGACTTTTCCGGCACCGGCTATTAATATATTCATATATTACTCCTTTATCAAAACATTATTATACATCTTTTTATTACCAAAAGTAACATTTATAATAAAAAGTTACAAATAATCCCAAATGAGATTATTGAAGGTAAAAATTATGCTATATTAATATTACTTAAAGTAAAATTTCGATAAAATATGATAAAAAAGGATAAATATGTTACAAATCAGATGGCACTCACGCGCAGGGCAGGGAGCGGTAACAGGCGCAAAAGCGTTAGCGGATGTAATGTCAAGAACAGGAAAATTTGTTCAGGCATATTCTGTTTACGGTGCGGAGAAAAGAGGAGCACCTATGACGGCATATGATAAAATAGCCGATGAGCCTATTTTGGATCACTCCAAATGGATGATACCCGATTTTGTATTGGTTATAGACCCTTCACTGGTATATCAGGAAGAAATTGTTGACAATACGACGGACGAAACTGTTTTTATAGTTACAAGCCATTTATCAAAAGACGAACTTTTAAAAATCGCGAAACATCTTGTCGGAAAAAAATTATATGTTATTGATGCAATTAAAATTTCCCAGGAAGAAATCGGAAGGGCAATTCCTAACACACCGATGCTAGGGGCATTAATAAAAGTTTCACAAGTTTTACCGTTTGAAGATTTCTTGGTATCAATCGAAGATATTCTTTCAAAATTTCCGCAAAAAATTATTGACGGTAACCTTAAAGCTATCAAAAGAGCTTATGAAGAAGTAAATTAAGGAGAAATTATGGCAACACCTAAAGAAATGATGACAACTTGGGATAAAATTCAGTTCGGCGCGGTATTACCGTCATTTGAAAATCCGGAAGCTAAAAAAAGAAGCAAATTCCATTCTTATAATTATAAAGTGGCTGATTGGAGGGTTGAAAAACCGGTATTTAACAGAAATTTATGTATAGACTGTGATTTTTGCTGGGTGGCATGTCCCGACAGCTGTTTTGAAGTGGAAGAGGTTGTAAATAAAAGAGGTAAAAAACAGGCAAAAATTGTAGGGATAAATTATAATTTATGTAAAGGGTGCGGCGTATGTGTGGATGTTTGTCCTACGCCTATAAAGTCGCTTTTAATGTTCCCTGAACAGACAAATGATAATGAGGCTTTAAAAAACTGGCCTAAAAAAGACAAATAAAGGATTAATAATGGCACAAAAATATGAATTAAAATCAAAGGAAGTTTGGGACGGAAATACGGCGGCGGCTCACGCTCTTAGACAAGCTCAAATTGATGTTGTCGCCGCATATCCTATTACGCCTTCTACACCGATTGTTCAAACTTATGCTCAGTTTTTGGCTGACGGCTATGTTGACGGTGAATTTGTTAAAGTTGAAAGTGAACATTCGGCTATGAGTGCTTGTGTGGGTGCGGCTGCCGCGGGAGGCAGGGTTGCCACTGCTACATCATCTCAGGGTTATGCTCTTATGGTGGAGGTTTTATATCAGGCAAGCGGTATGAGGCTTCCTATCGTTATGACTGTTGTAAACAGAGCACTTGCGTCTCCTCTTAATATTCACGGGGATCACGGGGATTTATATCTTGGTAGGGACGCCGGATGGATTCATCTAATTGCGAATAATCCACAAGAAGCATACGATATGACTTTATGTGCGTTTAAAATTGCGGAAGACAGCAGGGTAAGACTTCCTGTAACAAGTAATCAGGACGGCTTTTTAGTGTCTCACACCGCACAGGTTGTAAAACCTTTGCAAGACGAAGATGCATACAAATTTATAGGTAGCTATAAAGCGTTAAATCCTTTACTTGACACTGCAAATCCTGTAACTCACGGAGCTCAGACCGAAGAAGAGTGGCATTTCGAACATAAAGCGACTCAGCATAAAGCGTTAATGGACAGTGTAAACGTAATTGAAGAAATATTTGCAGAATTTGAAAAAGTTAGCGGTAGAAAATATAATTTGGTAGAAAGTTATAAAATAGAAGACGCGGATGTTGCGTTAGTGGTTATGGGAAGTGCTTATGAAACTGCGATGCTTGCAGTTGATAAAGCGAGGGAAAATGGTATTAAAGCAGGTCTTGTAATGACAAGATCATTCAGACCGTTTCCTCATAACGAAATGGCTAAAAAACTTGCTAATGTAAAAGCCGTAGCGGCACTTGACAGAAACGCTCCAATGGGTGCTATGGGGGCTTTATATAATGAAGTTGCAGGAGCACTTACGGCTAACGGGCAAAGTGCTGTTATGACAAATTATATTTATGGTTTAGGCGGAAGAGATACGACAGTCGAGCATATATTGGAAGTTATCAAAGAAACGAATAAAAATGCAGAAGCTGGAAAAAGAGTAACTGACTTGCAAGGTTTTGTAAACCTTAGAGGTCCTAAGTTATCATTTAATTAAGGAGTTTTTGATGAAAAATATAAATAATTTAAAAGAATTTGCATGTACTCCTGACAGATTTCAAGGTGGTCATAGATTATGTCCGGGATGTGCTCACAGTATGATAGTCCGTGAAGTGGTAAATGCTACCGATGATGATTTGGTTGTTTCCACTGCAACCGGATGTCTTGAAGTATGTACTTCAATTTATCCGTATACATCATGGGATGTTTCATGGATTCATATCGGATTTGAAAACGCGGGTGCAGCTATTTCCGGCGTAGAAGCAATGTATGGAGCGCTTAGTAGAAAAAACAAACTTTATAATGATGACAGAAGGGTGAAATTTGTGGCATTCGGAGGGGATGGCGGAACTTATGATATCGGTTTTCAATCTTTAAGTGGTGCGGCTGAAAGAGGACATGATTTTCTTTATGTATGTTTAGATAACGAAAACTATGCAAATACCGGAGGTCAGAGAAGTTCTTCAACTCCGCTTGGGGCACATACTTCCACAACCCCAAGAGGAAGAATTAGTTATGGGGAAAAACAGAGAAAAAAAGATTTGACTATGATTATGGCTGCTCACGGATGTCCTTATGTCGCTACTGCAATTCCGGGAACGAAACACTGGAAAGATTTGGCGCAAAAAGCGGCCAAAGCTTTATCTACTGTGGGACCTACTTTTATAAATGCACTTAGTCCTTGCACTACGGAGTGGAAATTTAAACCGGAAGAAACTGTTGAAATTGCCGATTTGGCGGTTGAAACATGTGCATTTCCGTTATATGAGATTGAGGACGGGCATAAGCTTACAATCACATACAGGCCTAAAAATAAAATTCCAATCGAAGAGTATCTTGGGCGTCAGGGAAGATTTGCTCATTTATTTAAACCCGAAAACAAATGGGTTATTGAAGAGTGGCAAAAAAATGTGGATTCATATTGGGAATATCTGCAAAGAAGGGAAGAAGCGGGGGTTTAAAACCTCTTGTTTTCTGCCTAATAAATTAAACAGTGTCTGGCACTTGTGTTACTTATAACAATAAAATATCGAAAACATAAGATAAATTTATTTTTTTGTTATAAATTTAATAAAGACGGTCTTTTTATTGACAAGATGAAGGTGTGTATGGTAATATTTTTTGAGAAGTTGTTTTTGTAAGTGGTTTTTATTAAGGTATTTTAGGATTTTTTAATAAATTGCAAATTCGGCTTCTTAAATTATTTCAAAGGAGCTATGATGGGATTTGTGTCTTTAAATGAGAAAGATGAAACTGTTGAAAGAACTGTTGAAAAATCTACAAATAACAACAATTATCAAAACGTTGAAATTGTTGAAACAAACCTTAAAGAACTGTCTGAAAAATTACATGCAAAAACCACCGAAGGACTGGCAGCTATTGAAGAACTTAAAGGGACGATGGAGCAAATAGCAGCGGCTGCGGAAGAGAGTGCGGGTGCCAGTGAAGAAACACTCAGCGCGATAACGGAAATAAGACAAAATTCAAAATATCTCGAAACCGAAGTTCAAAATACGGTAGAAGTTATTTTAGATTTCAAAGAAATGCTTAATGATTCTATTGATTCATTTGAAGAAGCAAGTGAAAGTTTGAAAAACACATCCGGAAAAGCTGAAGATATATCCCAAAAAGCAGACAAACTTTTAGAAGCGAGCAAACGGATTGACGATGCGGTCAAGCTTATTACAAAACTTTCTAAAAAAACAGGTTTACTCGCTTTAAATGCCGCAATAGAGGCAGCTCGTGCAGGACAGGGCGGCAGAAGCTTTACGGTAATAGCCAGTGAAATAAGATCCATGGCAAAAAAGTCAAATATATATGCTGAAAGAATAAGCGCACTTGTAAGCAATATACAAGATAAAATTCATAACTCAAACAGTGATATGGAAAATATTAGAAATGAAATAGAAAAGTTTGCGGAAGAATCTTTAAAACTTGCAGATGAAATGAGAGGTATCGGAGAAATTATTGAAAATATCGTTTCGCTTTCAAATGCAATGATAGAAGATATAAAACTTACTGTTGAAGAGATAGATGATCTTCATCAGGCAAGTGAGACTATTGCGGCAGCCGCGGAAGAAAGTGCAAGTGCTGTTAGCGAAGTAACCAATACGATTGCATCTCAGGTAAACGCTTTCAACGAATCACAAAAAGCGGCGGAAATATTGAAAGAAATGCTTGAAAAAGAAAATTTTGAAAACGAACTTGCCACAGCCAGTGAAGAGCTTAGCTACAGCGTGGCTCAGATTGAGGATTCTATGAGAGAAATTGTAGAAGCACTCAGCCAAATTGAAGAAGCGGCGGAAATATCAAAAAACGATGCTACAAAAGCTCTGGATATTTCAGGCAACTGCGTAACTTATATAAAAAACTCTATGAAAAAAATGAATGAAATTTATGAAGGTTTTAAAGATATAAAAAACAGATTTGCAGAAATATCAAACACGCTTGTTGAACAAAAAGAAAATTCATCTGAAAATATAAATTTAAGTAATACTCAAAAAGAAAAAATAAACGAAATCAAATCAAAAATAAGAAAACTCAATAACGCCATAAGAAAAATAGAACTTTCAATAGTTCAGATAGGGGCACTTTCAATTAACGGTGCAGTTGAGGCAGTCAGAATCGGTGAAGGCGGTGAAGGTTTTAGCGAAGTCAGCCACGATATCAGAAATTTGGCTGATACTTCCGAAGAAAATCTTGATAAGGTGATTGATGTTATTGATGAGGTTAATGAAGAAAACGACAAAATTTTGGTTGAGATTAACAATATTGTTTTGATGCTTGAAAATGAAAGCAATAAGCTTAAAGAAACTACAAATGAATTTGACAACAGTCTTAAAACGCTTGAAAACGTTATGGAGAAAACGCAAAAACTTAAAAATTCGATTGATGAAATGGGTGTTGCGCTTGATCAGATTCAATTAGCTGCAAAGCAGACGGTTGAAGCTGCGGAAATTTCCAAAAATAATGCAAGTGAATCAAAAGAGGCGGCAAATATAATATTAAATATATCAAAAGAAATGAGTGCTGTTATAAATAAATTAAAAGAGATGTCATTAAACTTGGTAAAGAGTGAACTATGAAAGTAACTGCACTTGAATTTAGAGTGAAGGATAAATTTTTTGCAATAGAAATGAGCAAAGTAAAACATTTTTTTGAAGTCGAAAATTTAATACGACTTGATTTTTTACCTGATTTTGTTGAAGGTGTAGTGAGACACAATAATAACGTATACCCATTAATATCCTTAAAAAAAGCATGGAATATTGATGATGGGAAAAAAGAAGATACAGCCGTTGCAATAGTTTTTAAAGACAGAGAATATGCGGTGTTAATTGATGAAATAGTTAAAATTGATGAACTTGACAAGAAAGAAAATTTTTTAGTTGATGTTTTCGAAGAAAGCGGTAAACTGATTGGAAATTTAAACCTTGAATTTTTAAATGATTTCAAAATTCCCACATTTGTAAATAGAGCTGAAAAACATGAGGAAGAAAAGAATACCGACAGGGAAAGTTTTTTGCTTTTTAAATGCAATGATGAAATATTGGCGGTTGATGCCTCTCTTGTTAAAAAAATTGAAGATTATGAAAAAGATACAATTATTATAAACGGGATGGTTTTGAATTTGACATCTCCGGGAAAAATTTATAAAGAATGTGAAAAAACAAATGTGTTGGTTTTGGAAAATAAAAAAACAATGGCTTTTGGAATAGGGGATATCATTGATATTTATTTGATTGATAAAAATGAAATTACAAATTCTAGCGAAGGAATATTTAATAAATATTTTTTATATAAAAATAAAGAAGTTAAAGTTTTTTCAGTAAATTATTTAAGTAAACTGATAGAAAAATACGGTTCTGTCATTAAAAAAGATAATGTTAAAAAATTTGATGAAAAAATTGAAGTGCTGCTTTTAAATATCTGCGGGGAAAAATTTGCAATAAGAATGAGCAGTGTAGTAGATATTAACGAATATGACGAAGCAAGTTTAAATTTTGCAAACAACAATCCGCATGTAAAGGGAATTATCACCACAAGAGAAGGTGCCACATATATTTTGAGTTTTGAGAAAATTTTAAAAAAAGAGCCGGAAATTTCGGAAGATTCCAAAATTATCATAATAAAAGATAATAAACATTTAAAAGCTTTGCTTGTTGACGGTATTGATGACATTATATATGTGAAAAATGAAAACATTCTGCTTTCAAATGAGAGTGATAACATTGTAGGAGGCATGGTAATAAGCGAAAAAGAGATGTTTCCTTTGATTAATATAAAATGGCCTAAGGATTTGTAGATGTTTAAGAGTTTTGAAGAAGATAAGGTGCTCAGGTTTAGAGAGTTTGATGATGCAAGGGATTTTGTGGAAAATTTTAAAGACGATAAAGACACATATGAATCCATTGACTATATGATTAATCATAAAGAGTATTATTTTTTACTTAAAAATATTTTAAAACAGTTAAACACTAAAAAAAACATTCTTGCTTATCTTTTTTTTAATATGCCCTGTTTAAAAAGGGAAGAAGATCTTGGGCTGATTATAGATATTCTTAAAAATTCCGATGAAATTTTAAAAAAAATAATTATTGATTATATAAAAAGCTGTGAAAACAGGGAGTTTGCCAAAAAAATATTCGAAAGCGGATTAAAAGTAGAAGCAATTGAAATATGTAAGAAGTTTCCTGATATAGAAAGATATTTGAAAGAAAAACTAAAAAATGAAAAAGATTTAAATGTGTTGAAAAAAGCAATTGAGTTTTTCGAAATATATGATGAGGATTATGTTGAAAAATTAAAGGATAAACTTGGAAATAAGTGAATATCAATTAAAAAAACTTAGAAATTATCTGAATAACGAAATAGGCATTTATGTTGATGATGATAAAATGTATACTCTGTATAAAAGAAAAATTCTTAAACTTTTAAAAGAAAAAGGTTACAGTGATTTTGAGAATTTTTTTAAAGATTTGGTTTTAAAAAGAAGTTCGATTTTAAAGCAGGATTTAATAAATGTTTTTATGGTAAATGAAACATATTTTTTCAGGGAAAAATATCAGTTTGATACATTAATTAATTATGTTTTACCGGAACTTGATGCAAAAAGAAATAAAAACGAAGTAATAAATATTCTTTGTGCACCCGTTTCAAGCGGGGAGGAGCTTTATTCTATTACGGTAATGTTAATGGAAGAGGAAAAACTGATAAGAAAAAGAGATTTTATGCTTTTGGGGATTGATATAGATTCGGATGCTATAAAAAAAGCAAAAGAGGGAATATTTTCTGCCAGAAGTGTGCATAAACTGCCTCAGGAGCTTGTTGAAAAATATTTTATAAAAACGGAAAACAAATATAAGGTAAAAGATTTTTTAAAAAAAGCGGTTAATTTTAAAATTGTAAATATTATGGATAAATATGAAATGAAAAAACTCGGAATGTTTGATGTGATATTCAGCAGAAATATGCTTATATATTTTGACGAAAAGTCAAAAAGGGAGGTTCTTTCCACATTTTATAATATATTAAAAAATGAAGGATATCTCTTTTTAGGACATGCGGAAAGGGTGCCGGGAGATATTACATTATTTAAAAGTTTAAAATTAGGAGAGAGTTTTGTTTACAAAAAAGCTGCTGATAGTTAGTCCTTCGGCTGTTTTTAGGCTTACACTTAAAAAATTTCTGGAAAATAAATTTAAAGTTGATACCAATAAATCAAAAGATGTTAATTTTAAAAATTATGATTTAATAATTTACGATAAAGATTTTGGCGAGGAATATAAAAAATTTTTAAACAGAGTCATACTAATAGGGGATAATTGCGAATTTTGTTTAGAAAAACCGGATTTTATTTCGGATGTGTTTAAAGAAAATCTGTTAGAACTTATCGAAAAAAAACTTGGAATAAGAAGCGTTAAAAAAATTTCGTTAAAAAGAATTGAAAAGGCTGAAAAATATGTTCTCATAGGCTCATCCACCGGGGGTCCTGGGCTAATTGAAACGATAGCAAGAGCGCTTCCAGAGAATTATCCGTATCCTGTTTGCGTAGTTCAACATATGCCTGCAAATTTTACAGGTAAATTCGCCGCAAGATTAAACGGTGTTTCAAAACTTAATGTCGTAGAATCCGACAATACACAACCGGTTGTAAAAGGGTGTTTTATAATTGCAAAAGGCGGATGGCATTTGCATTTTAGGAACAAAGATGGTGTAATTTACTGCAAACACGCACCTAATTCCAAAAACCGATTTTTTGTCCCTAGTGTGGATGAAATGTTTTTTTCGGCTCTTGAAGTTATGGATCCCAAAAATATATTGGCGGCGGTTTTAACCGGTATAGGTGATGACGGTGCGGACGGGATTGTCGCTTTAAAAAATGCAGGTGCTTATACGATAGCGGAATCAGAAAAAACGGCGGCTGTTTACGGTATGCCAAAAGCGGCGAAAGAGAGAGGGGGTGCATGTAAAGTGTTGGATTTTCCGGATATTGTAAAAGAAATAATAAACTTTGGGAAAAACTAAATCCACTTTTTCTTTTTAAGCCACCAGTATATGCTTCCTGCAATTCCTATGTTAATAACCCAAGTCATTAAATAGCCGTATTTCCAATGAAGTTCCGGCATATATTCGAAATTCATTCCGTAATTTCCGACTACGAATGTAAGAGGTAAAAATATAAGAGATATTGCCGCAAGGCGTTGCATTGCCTTGTTCATTTTGGTTGAAAGTATACCCATATGCAGATTTAAAAGATATCCGGTTCTGTCGAGAAGTGTTTTTGATTCGTTGATTAAGTATTTAAGGTGTTCGTTTAAGTCGATAAATTCGTATTTAAGATTTTCTTTTATCTGATTGTTGAATCTGTGATACATTTTGTTTAAGACGTCTTTTTCGTGAATGGAAACTTTCGTAATTCTGTTCAGAGTCCTTCTTGCATAGTAAATGTCTTTTTGAAGTTCATCTTCTTCAATGTCTTCGTGAAATATGGAGTCTTCAAGGTTTTCAAGAGCTTCATCTATTACGTCTATAATTAAAATGGTTGTGTCCACAAGTATATCCGCTATCTGATACAAAAGAAATTCGAAATTTTTATATTTATGGCGTCTTTTTGCAAATTTTTTGGCAAGCTCTACGATAATGTCCCTTTCCTGTGCAAGGATAAACAGTTTTTTTTCCGTAATAATAAATACCACATTAGAATCGTCATAAAGAAGGCTTTCATCTTCATCAAATGTAATATATTTTAATACCAGAAATTTAAATTCCTCTGTTTCTTCATATGTGATGGACTGGTCTTCGCTTTGTATGTCTTCTATAAAACTTTCCGGAAAATCGTGGTGCTTTAACCATTCGATAATATCTTTGTTGTTAACAGTTGAAAAAACAATTTGTCTTTCGTTGTTGATATTTATTTTTTCAGCCTGTTGGAGTTTGTCTGTAAAGATAAACATTTCCTCCTCCTTCGGGAGGTTGCAGAGGAGGTATAATGGTTTTTTATATCGCCTCTACAACCTAATATCTTTATAATTATACAAAAAATGTAACAATACAAAAAGTTAAAAATGTATATTTGTAATTTTACGGTAGAATTTCAGTAATAAATATTTGAAAAGGCATATATTGAATTTTAAGTTTAAAATAGAATTAAATCAGGTTCAGATAATTATGGCAAGTGCATTGTTTTTTGTTGTTTTTGAAAATATAATTTTTTTTAAAAAATCATATCAAGCATTCCATAATGTATTTTTTATATTTGGGCTCGGGGTGCTTTTATTTGTAGTAATTTCTACGCTTTTAACGCTTGTTTCAAACAGATTTATAATAAAACCTCTGCTTATAGTGCTGTTTTTAACATCATCTGCGGCGGCATATTATATGAAAACATACGGAACTATAATCGATGAGAAAATGATTCAGAACATTTTTGAAACGGATACTAATGAGGTTAAGGATTTATTAAATTGGACTTTGTTTTTATATATTTTTGTTTTAGGAATTTTGCCTTCGGTTTTTGTATATAAAGTTAAAATTGTAAAAAATTCTTTAAAAAAAGAATTTATTTCAAGACTTAAACTTTTAATTTTAAATATTGTTTTAATTCCGGTTTTATATTTAATGTTTTCTAAATACTGGGTCAGTTTTTTCAGGATGCATAAGCCTCTTAGAATGTATACGAATCCTACATTTTATATTTATTCATTGGGTAAATTTATTAAAGAAAAATATTTCACGACTCCTATGAAATTTAAACATATAGGACTTGATGCGACAATTGAAAAAAGCGGTAAACCGAAACTTGTTATATTTGTATTGGGTGAAGCTGCGAGATATGACCATTTTTCTCTTAACGGATATAAAAGAGATACAAATAAAAACCTTGAACAAATAAAAGGTCTGATTAATTTTCCTGATGTTAATTCGTGCGGAACCGAAACGGCAGTAAGCGTTCCTTGTATGTTTTCACCTTATAACAGAAGCGATTATTCCGATAAAAAGGCGAAACATACAGATTCGGTTATTGATGTGCTGAAAAGAGCAGGGGTAAATGTTTTATGGCGGGATAATAATTCCGATTCAAAAGGTGTGGCTGTTAGAATTAAAAATTACGAAGATTATACCCATGCCCATATTAAGCCTTATTGTAATGATTTTGAATGTTATGACAATGTTCTTTTGTATAATCTGCAAAAATGGCTTGACGAACATAACAATTCAAAGTCCGTTTTTATCGTTTTGCATCAAAAAGGATCTCACGGTCCCGCATATTATAAACGCTATCCTAAAAGATTTGAGAAATTTAAACCTGTATGTAAAAGCAATCAGCTTCAGGAGTGTAAAAGAGAAGAAGTCGTAAACGCTTATGATAACACCATTGTATATACGGATAAATTTTTAAGCGAAGTGATAGAGTTTTTGAAAAAAAATGAAAAAAAATATAAAGTCGCAATGTATTATATAGCTGATCATGGGGAAAGTCTTGGGGAAAACGGGATATATCTGCACGGACTGCCTTATTTTATTGCACCTGACGCGCAAAAACACCCGGCAAGCGTGGCATGGTTTGGTAAAAATTTTGACGTTAACATAAGGTGTGTTGAAAAAATAGCAAAAGAGTCTTATTCGCATGATAATCTTTTCAGCACTCTTTTGGGTCTTGTGGGTGTTAAAACAAAAGTATATAATCCTAATATGGACATATTTAGAAAATGCAGGAAAGAAAAATGAAACCGGAATACCGTTTTTTTAAAAATTTTGCTTATGCAAGGGCGGGATTGAAAGAAGTTTTTACAAGTGAAAAATCTTTTAGACTTGAAATTGTGTGTTTTGTAATATTAGGTATTATTGCCCTGATTTTACCTTATCCGGTATGGGCTAAAATTTTTCTAATTGCTAGTATGCTGGTGCCTCTTATTGTGGAACTTCTCAATTCGGCAATTGAAAGGGTTGTGGATATGGTTACCAGCGAATACAATGAGCTTGCGAAATATGCAAAAGACGCTGCCGCAGCAGCAGTTATGTTTTCTTTAATATTCAGCGGGGCTGTATGGATTGGAGTAATTATTTATTTTTGGTAGAAAAATTCTATGACGGTTTCAACCCCGTTTTTACCGTCGCTGTTTAGTTTTATTTTACCGTTATGGAGTGTAATTATCGATTTTACTATTGAAAGACCCAGCCCGAAACCTTTTACTTTTTTGTTTCTGCTTTCATCTACTCTGTAAAACTCGTCAAAAATAAACGGAAGTTTTTCTTTCGGTATACCTATTCCGTTATCTTTTATTGTTAAAACTATTTTATTTTTACATTTTTTTAATCTTATTGTTATTTTAGTTGCTCCGTATTTTATAGAGTTTTCTATCAAATTTGAAACTGCTATGCTGAGGAGTGTCTCGTCCCCTTTTATGGTATATTCGGAATCATCTGAAATATCCAGGTCTATGGTTATTTTCTTGAAATATTTTTCAAAAAGGGTCAGAATAATATCTTCAAGGTCGACAACAGTAAAATTTTGTTTGTTTAAAGAGTCTTTTTTTGTTAAAAACAGCAGTTTGTCTGTTATTTCGTTAATATAATTTATTTCGTCAAGTAAAGATTTTAACAGTTTTTCATCACAGCTGTTGTCCATAAGTGCAACTTCTATTTCCCCTTTCATTATCGTAAGAGGTGTTTTCAGCTCATGTGATACATTGGAATTGAAAATTTTAAGTCTTCTGAAAGAATCTTCCAAATTGCTTGCTACTTTATCTATAAATTTATATCCTATAATCAAAACAATAAGATAAATAAACAAAGAAACAGCCAGGGATATTGTTTTTACAATCTGTATTTTGTCATCATTGCCCGATATGACGGTTGATATATGGATGATTTTTCCGTTTTTTATATAATTGTAAATAAGAAGGGTTTCTTTTCCGGTGGGAGTGTTTATTTTTTTGGTTATAAAAGTGTCTTTAAAATCGGTATTTTGTTTTTGTGTAATAAATGCGTTTTTTTTGTTAAGTATACTGATAAAAAGAGGGTAAACCTTGTATTTATGCTGAATTTTTAAAATTGATTGTTTTGTCAGACGTTCATTTGATATTTCCGTTGCTATAATCGCCAGTTTGTCTTTAAGGTGCATATTAAAAGAGCTGATAAGAAAAAATATCAAAACTCCTTCAAATATGGCTATAATTAAAAATACTACAATTGCAAACTGCACGAAAAGGGTGTTTCTGAGATTATTCATCGCTTAATTTGAACCCCATGCCCCTGTATGTTTTTAAAAGTTTCTTATCTGTGTCGTGTATTTTTTTTCTAAGATGAGAGATATATACGTTGATTACGTTTGAATTGATTTCATCATCCATTTCCCACAGATTACTGTGAATCATATCAGTATTAACTATTTTATTTTTGTTTATCATAAAATATTTTAAAAGTTCGAATTGTTTCGCCGTGAGTTCTATCGGTTTGCCTTCCCTTTTTACTTCTTTTGTTTCCGGGTTAAGTTCCAGATCCGCTACTTTTAATATATTGTCCCTGAGGTTGTGGCTTCTTCTGTATAACGCTTTCAGGCGTGCAAAAAGTTCTTCAAATTTAAAAGGTTTTGTCAGATAGTCATCAGCTACGCTTAAACCTTCAAGTTTGTCATCAAGATCTGTTTTTGCCGTCAATATAAGTGCCGGTGTATTTTTTTCTTTTTTTAACTGTTTGAGAAGTTCGATTCCGCTTAACTTGGGAAGCATCCAGTCTACAATAAGAACGTCGTAATTGTTGTTTTGTGCCATATAAAGACCGGTTTCACCATCATTTGCTATATCTATTTTTTCACCATGTTTTCTAAAAAACTGTCTTATGTTCTGTGCTATTTTTTCATCGTCTTCTATAAGTAAAATTTTCATGGAAGTCTCCTTTTGGGTGTATCTGTTATATTATACAAAGTTTAATACAAAAATGTTAAAATTCGGTTAAGAATGAAGGCGGAAGAAAGTGAAAACAGAAAAAGAAGGATAAAAATGATTTTGGCAATTGAGAGCAGTTGTGACGATACCTCCATAGCGGTTATGGAAATTCAAAATAAAAAACTTTTGTTTCATAAAAAAATATCCCAGGAAACCGAACATTCTTTATACGGAGGTGTGGTTCCCGAACTTGCCAGCAGGCTGCATGCCGAAGCTTTACCAAAAATTCTGGAACAGACAAAAGAGTTTTTTCCAAAATTAAAAGCCGTGGCGGTAACAAATGCTCCCGGGCTTTCCGTTACTCTTCAAGAGGGTGTTATGATGGCAAAAGCATTGAGTATATCCCTGAACATACCTCTTATCGGGGTTAATCATTTAATCGGGCATATTTATTCCCTGTTTATAGAAAAAGAAGAAATCAAACCGTTAACAGTTCTTCTTGTAAGCGGAGGACATACCAAAATACTGAATTTTAACGGAATAGATAGTGTGTGTGAAATAGCAACTACTATGGATGACAGTTTTGGAGAAAGTTTTGACAAAGCAGCTAAGATGTTAGGGCTTGGTTATCCGGGAGGCCCTGTTATTGAAAATTTGGCTAAAAAAGGAAGTGATATCGTTCCCCTTCCCCTGCCTCTTAAAAATTCTCCGGAAATTGCATTCAGTTATTCAGGACTTAAAAATGCGGTTCGGCTTGTGATTGAAGGCAAAAAATACAAATCTGAGGACATAGCGGCATCGTTTCAAACAAAGGCGATTGAACATTTGATATTTATGTGTAAACGTGCAATAAAAAAATATCATCCTTCGAATTTTGCAATCGTAGGCGGGGCCAGCGCTAATCTTAAATTAAGGGAAGAATTTGAAAAACTTGCGCGAAAATTCGGTTTTAAACTTTTTTATCCGGAAATGAAATATACTTCCGACAATGCCGCAATGATAGCCAGAGCCGCGGTTGAAATGTATAAAAGAAATATGTTTACGGATTATAAAGATATAAAAATAATTCCTAGGGTGCGGTTTGAGAAGTGTGAAAGTCTGAAAAAAAGGGAAGAGAAGAATTGAGTAATACCAAAATAAAACAACTCTTACATTCAGCTTTTCTTTTGGGGATTGGTATTATCAATTAATTCAAAAAGTAATCGAGGATTTCTTTTGGAATTTCATCAATTTGTTGGGGTTGAAGTTCTTTTTTTGCATAATCCAGGTAAACACCGCTTTTTATAAATATTTTTATTATGTTTTTATCAATTTCACCGTCTTTACACATAAAATAGAGTATTTTAAAAATTTCCGAAAGTTTTTTTGGTTCTTTATAAGGTCTGTCGGCAGCGCTGAGGGCTTCAAAAATATCGGCAATTGCAAGTATTCTTTCTTCCGTTGACAGATCTTTTGCATCCAGACCTCTGGGGTAGCCTTTGCCGTTTAGTTTTTCATGATGGTTTGCGGCTATTTCGGGAAGTTTTTTGAATTTTTTTGGAAAGTGCAGATTTGTCAGCATTCTAAGACCCAAAGCCGCATGATTTTGCATTATTTTAATTTCCTCATTTGTTAGAGTGCCTTTTTGAACGGAAAGGTTTTTCAGTTCATCATTATTTAAAAGGGGCTTTCCGTCAAGGGGAATTTGCGCTATGTCGTTAAGTCTTTGCAAATCTTTTTCTCCGACAAATTCGCTTCCTTTGTTCAGTTTTTTTAAAAATTTAAAATCCTCATCAGCTTTGGAGATTTTTGTTTCGTATTCTTTTTTAGATATTTTATTTTCCAAATATTGAATATAATATTCTTTTTTCAACAGATTGAATTTATATTTTATAATTTCTATTCTGTCAATTATTTTTTCAAGTTTTGTGGATTTATCCATGACGTATTCCGGCGTTGCTATTTTCCCTATATCGTGAAGCCATCCCGCTATTTCTATCATTTGAAGTTCGTTTTTTGTGTATTGTTTAATGTTTTCTTTTTGAATGGTGTCGGCTATCATAAGAGAAAGTTCGGCAACCCTTTGAACATGTCCGCTTGTGTATTTTGATTTTTCATCGATGGCCATACCTATTGTTTTAATAAGGGAGCTTAAAAGTTTTTCAAAGTCTTCTATTAGTTTATTTTTGGTTAAGGAAACAGCCGCTATCGAAGCAAGGGTAAAGGTTAATTCTTCATCCTCTTTTGTATAAGGGATTATTTTTTCGCGGTCTTTTTTGTTTATCAGCTGTAAAACGCCAATTATTTCATTTTCATGATTTCTCAGAGGGATTACAAGCATGGATTTTGATCTGTAATTATTCTGTTTGTCGAATTGTTTAGTGCCTTCAAAATTAAAATCTTTTTTATTATATGCATCTTCAATGGAGATGATTTCCCCTGTTATAGCTGATAGAGCCGCAACCATTTGTGTATTCGGTTTACCGTTTATGTATAAATCCAGGTTTTTCCACGGAATGTTGTCTTTGAGATACATATTTAACGTTTCATTTTGCACTATTTTAAATTTTAGCATTTTATCATCATCATCTTTAATATACAGTGTGGCAGCGTCGGAATTTGTGATGTTTCTTGAATAGGTTATTATTTTTTCAAGCACTTTGGAAAGGTCGTTTTCTGTATATAATTCTTTTACCATTTCCAGGGCTATATCTCTTATATCCCTTGTTTTTTTAACGGTTCCTTTTAAGAGGTTTATTTTTTCGCCTCCGCTTAAAAAACTGACATTTTGAGTTTCGAGTTCTTTTTTTATTTCATCTTCATGGTTAGGTTTTATGTGGTATAAGAAAATATCCGGGTTGTATTTTAGGTTTGTAATAATGTTTTTAATGTCGTTTGGAGTCATGTGCCCTGAAATATCGGCAATATTTTGAAGTTTGTCCGGAAAGGAAACTTCAAGAAAAAGATATTTTGGTTTGTATAAATCTATCTGTTTTGTCAGTTCGGGGCATAATGATGTGTCGCCCGAGATTAAAACGTTTTTGTTTATAATATATCCGAATGTTTCAACAGTGTGTTTTACTTTAAACGGTAAAATTTCTATATTGTCTATTTTTATCGGCTGATTTGCTTTTATTTCTATAAATTTTATAGTTGTTTCAGACCTGTCTGAAAGAAAAATGTTTTGAAAATCGGGCCATATTTTATTGTTAAACATATATTTTTTTAAATTGTCCAGGGTTTTTTTGTTTCCGTAAAGATATAAAGGAGAGGACATTTTTTCGTAAATATTGTCAATTAAAAAAGGAATGTCGATAATATGATCCAAATGTGCGTGTGTCAGAAAAATATGTTTGATTTCTTCGGGCTGTTTTACCCCGTTTATAATGTTTCCGGCATCAATGAGAATGTTTTTGTTGATTTGAAAGCATGTTGTGAATTTGTCCTTTGCCTTGTTTCCGTATGCTCCTAAAACAGTAATTTTCATAAGTTTCCCCATTAAATTAATTTGTTAATTATATCTAAATGTTTATAGATGTAAAAAGGGCTGTTTTGGAGAAAAAGCAGATTATTATAATCTGCTTTCGTATCTTCGAAGCATCCAAAGTTTTCTAAGGATTTTTTTACGAGTCGCGATTTTTTCTTTTTTCTTTCTCTCGCTCGGCGGCTCGTAGAATCTTCTTTTTCTAAGTTCTACTACGATCAGGTTACGATCAACCTGTCTTTTGAACTTTCTGTAAGCAGATTCGAAATCTTCGCCTTGATGAACTACGATTCCTGGCACTGCAATCACCACCTTTCGTTTTTTTGTGGATGGAATTATAGCATAAAACAGTGAAAATGTGAAAATGGTTTCCGAGTTTCAAATTTCAAGTAAGCAGTTTTCAGTTCACTGTTACAAGAATTCTTAGGTGCCTGAGGCTAATAACCTCAACAACTTTAAAAATTCTAATAACTAAGACACCAATAACCATAATAACTTTTTACAACAGTTAAACTGACACTCAAATATGCCGTTAACGTATGATATAATTTCAATAAAAAAGGCGATAAATGAGTAAATATATTTTTGTAACAGGGGGAGTGCTCAGTTCTCTCGGAAAAGGTATTACCTCGGCATCCGTTTCATCGCTTTTACAGCACAGCGGTTTTAAGGTGACTATGTTAAAAATAGACCCTTATATAAATGTTGATCCCGGAACAATGTCGCCGTTTGAACACGGTGAAGTGTTTGTAACAGAAGACGGAGCGGAGACGGATTTGGATATAGGAAATTATGAAAGATTTTTAAATATTAATTTAAGCAAAAAGAACAATTTTACAACCGGACAAATTTATTCAAGTGTAATTGAAAAAGAAAGAAGGGGAGATTATCTCGGGAAAACCGTTCAGATAATACCGCATATTACGGATGAAATAAAAAGAAGAATAAAAGAAGTGGGTAAAGATGCGGATATTGTTGTTGTGGAGCTTGGGGGAACAGTTGGCGATATTGAAGGGCTGCCTTTTCTGGAAGCTGTAAGACAGCTCAAACACGAAGTCGGCAAAACAAACGCAATGTTTGTGCATGTAACGCTTATTCCTTATATCAAGGCGGCGGGTGAGCTTAAAACAAAGCCGACCCAGCACAGCGTTCAGGAGCTCAGACGTATCGGTATCACTCCTCATCTTCTGGTTTGCAGAACAGAAAAGCCTCTTCCTAAATCCCTGAAAGAAAAACTTGCAGACAGCTGTGATATGGAAAGAGACGCCGTAATTGAAGCGGTTGACGCCCCTACCGTATATCAGGTTCCTCTTAATTTTTTGAATCAGGATATTTTAAAACCTGTTTCAAAACAGCTTGATTTGGGTGATTTGCATCCCGATATGACAGAGTGGAATTATATTGTTAAAAAAATAATATCCCCTCAAAAAAGTGTCAAAATCGCTTTTGTAGGTAAATATCTGAAATTAAAAGAATCTTACAAGTCTTTAATAGAAGCGTTAAACCACAGCGGTGCGCATCTTGATATGAAAGTCGACATGGAATGGATAGACAGTGAAGATCTTGAAAAACTGGAAGATGAAAAACTTGATGAGGTATTTAACGAAGTAAGCGGCATTCTTGTTGCGGGCGGATTTGGGGAAAGAGGTATTGAAGGTAAATTAAAAGCCATAAAATACGCACGTGAAAACAAAATTCCGTATCTTGGTATTTGTCTGGGAATGCAGCTTGCGGTAATAGAATTTGCAAGAAATGTTTTGGGACTTGAATTTGCTAATTCACAGGAGTTTGACCCTGATACGCCGGAACCCGTTGTTTATCTTATAGATGAATTTATAGATGCAAGCGGACAAAAACAGTTAAGAACACACAAATCCCCTCTGGGCGGGACTATGAGACTCGGAGGGTATGAGTGTCTTGTAGAGAAAAATACAAAACTTTACGATGCGTATAAAATGGATAAAGTAATCGAAAGACACAGACACAGGTATGAAGTAAACGGAGCTTATGAAAAAGCTTTAAAAGAAAACGGAATGATTGTTAGCGGTAAAAGCGAAGAAGGACTTGTGGAAGCTGTGGAGCTGAAAGAACATCCGTGGTTTGTGGCGGTTCAGTTTCATCCTGAATTTACAAATAAACTCAAATCCCCGAACAAGGTGATTATGTCATTTGTGGAAAACGCCTACAAATGTCAAAGAAGCTGTTGATTGATGCTTACAAAAGCGAAAATTAAAGAAATACTTTCAAACCGTATAGAAGAGCTCAGCTCTTCCGACCTTCCCCATTTTTCTCTTTTAAGCGATATAAAAAAAGCCTCCCGAAGAATTGTCAGGGCCGTTAACAACGGTGAAAAAATAGTTATTGTAGGCGATTATGATGTTGACGGTGTGAGCAGCAGTGCCATTATGAAGCTTTTTTTTAATAAATTGAATTATGATATTGAAGTGGTTATACCTGACAGGTTTAAAGACGGATACGGTCTTGGGGTGTCTGTGCTTGAAAGAATAGAAGCAGATTTGATAATCACGGTGGATAACGGGATTACGAGTTTTGAAGCGGCGGAAGAGTGTAAGGAAAGAGGAATAGATCTGATTATTACGGATCATCATACGCCGATACTCAGTGAAGAGTGTAAAGTGAAAAATGAAAAATTAATTGATAAATTCAAACTACCGAAAGCTTATGCGGTGGTAAATCCCAAAACATCGCCCGATTTTCCTTTTAAGGAAATTTGCGGGGCTGAGGTGGCATGGTATTTGTGTGCGGCGGTAAAAAACGAAATGAAACTGAAAATTGATTTAAGAGAATGGACGGATATTCTGGCTTTGGCGGTTGTTGCGGATGTGATGCCTCTTATGCATATAAACAGAACTCTTGTGAATATGGGGCTAAGAAGGCTTAATAAAGCAGTGAAGCCCTTTTCCCAAGCTTTAAAAAGGTTTTTTAATAAAGATTTCAGGGCGGAAGATATAGCGTTTCAAATTGCTCCCAGAATAAATGCGGCGGGAAGAATGGCCCATGCCGATACGGCATATAGGTTTTTGACAAGCACGGATGAAAATGAGGCGTTTGATCTGCTTATGGAGCTTGACAGGCTTAACAATCTGAGGAAAGAAACGGAAAAAGAGGCTGTTGAAAATATAGAAGAGATAAAAGATTCTTTTTTGGTTGTCAAAGGTGATTACCATGAAGGTGTTGTCGGTATTATCGCCAGCAGACTGGTGCATAAATATAAAAAACCGGCAATTGTTCTGACATATAAAAACGGTATTTTAAAAGGGAGCGGCAGGAGTCTCGGGAATGTGGATATTTTTGCCCTGGTTAACGAATGCAGGGATTTGCTTCAAGGTTTCGGAGGACATAAAATGGCATGCGGACTTTCTTTACAAGAAGACAATTTTGAAAACTTTAAAACCGCATTAAATCAAAAAATATCAAGATACAAAAAAGAGGATTTTTTTATAGAGGACTATGTTTTGGGAGAGCTTCCTTTTAGTGAGATAGATATTGAACTGTTGGATTTGCTGAAAGAATTTGAACCTTTCGGGGAGGGAAATCCCAAACCGAAATTTAAGGCAGATGCAAAAATAGAACATATACAGAATCTAAAAGACAACCATTTTAAATTAATTCTCTCTCAGGACGATATTGTTTTACCTGCGGTTATTTTTAGATTTGACGGTAAATTTGACGAATATATAGAATTTAAATTTAGCATAGGGGAAAATACATATTACGGCAGAAGTGTGCAATTAATGATTGAGGAGATATTATGAAATATTCTATTTTTAAGGTTTTAAATGATTCGGAAGTTGAAGAAATATTGCCTTATTTTGAGGAAATCTTTATAAAAAAAGGCGATTTTATTGTAAAAGAGGGGGAGTATTCGGACTTGGCTTTTGTGCTTAAAAAAGGTGAAGTTTCGGTTATAAAAGAAACTATTTACAAAGACGATTATATAATAACGGATATAAAAGCCGGAGGGGATGAGTTTTTTGGTGAAGTGAATTTGATAGACAGGGGGCTTGTAACTTCCACCATCAAAGCCAAAAGTGATTGTGAAATATTGCAAATTACCCATAATGATTTTATAAATATGATGGATGAAAAACCGACAATTGCCATTAAGCTTTTGTGGGTTACCGCATATAATATTTCCAAACATTTAAGAAAAGCGGATAGTGATGTTATAACTCTTTTTAATGCTTTTGTTGAGGTTGTGGAGAACGATTAATGTAGAATTGAGAATGGAGAGTGGAGAATTCGAACATTGAATATTGTAAAAACAAAAGACGGAAGTTTTACTTTAAAAAGTGAAAAATATAATGAGTGTTACCATTCAAGCGAAGGTGCTTGGACGGAAAGTTTATATAAGCATGTGCTGCCCGGATATACGGTTGCCGAAAAGTTTGATTATTACGGCGGTGAAATAAGGATTCTTGATATATGTTTCGGGCTCGGATACAACACTTTAACAGCATTGCTTCATAAACCCGAAAACGTAAAACTTAAAATTTTTTCACCGGAACTTGATTTGGAGCTTGTAAAATCCTTAAAAAATTTTAAATACCCTGAATGTTTTGATCCGTTTTTGGAGGTTGTAAACCGGTTGAGTAAAAATTTGTATTATCACTCGGATGACGTTGATATAGAGATTTTTAACGGGGATGCAAGGGAATATATCAAAAATCTTTCCGATATACATATAGTTTATCAGGATGCCTTTTCACCAAAGGTAAATAAAGAACTGTGGACTTTGGAGTATTTCACAAATATAACAAATATACTGCATAAAAAAGGTATAATAACAACATACAGCATAGCTACACCGGTAAGATGTGCTTTTTATAAACTCGGAATGAATATTTATTCGCATCCTTACGATAATATAAGAAAAGGCACAATCGCTTCATATGCAAAACTGCCTTTTTATAAAGTCGATTTTAAAGAAAAATTAAAAAGAGTGGAGTGTAGAACATATTGAATTATAATGTCCCTAAATATTTAGACAATAAAATGTGATCTGGCTACAATAATTAGGACACAATAAAGTCCACAGACTTATGAAATTAATGAATATTGCTGGCTTAAGACCAAAAAAGAGAAAAATCAGTCTGAAAAAAGATGAAATTAAAATTTATCCTTATCTATTAAACGATATAGATATAAACAGAGCAAATCAGGTATGGAGTAGTGATATTACGTATATTCCGGTTAAAAACGGATATATGTATTTATGCGTGGTAATGGACTGGTGTTCCAAATCGGTATTGGCCTGGAACATATCAAATACAATGGATAGCAATCTTGTTTTAAAAACCACACAAGAAGCAATAGAACAATTTGGAAGGCCCGAGATATTCAACTCAGACCAGGGAAGTCAGTATACTTCAAAAAAGCATACCGACTGTCTCAAAAATAACAGTATCAAAATTTCGATGAATTCAAAAGGCAGAGCCATTGACAATATTGTAATTGAAAGATTTTTCAGAACATTAAAGTATGAGGAAATTTACATTAAGGAGTATGAAAATGTTAAAGAGTTGAAAGAAGGTATAAAAAACTTTATCGATTTTTATAATAACAAAAGATTTCATTCAGCACTCGGTTATGATAAACCTATGAGTGTTTATAAGAAAATGTTACATAAAGTAGCCTAAAAAATGGAAATTAAAATTTTTAAATTATTGTCTTGACATTTAGGGGCATTATACATAAATTTATGAAGTTGTTATATCACAAAAGAAAAAGATATAATTTATTACAGGATGAAAATTTAAAAGTTTTTAATGCTTTAAAAAAAGATATTTTTATGGTTTTAAAGTTCATATGGATCTGTAATAACAACTCTTTGAAACTTTAAAAACTTTGACATTAACTTTACACTAAACTCTTTGGAATACTCTTTTATAAATGCTTGACTTCGTCAAAAGTTTTTTTGCTAAGAGACAAAAGTCTTTTTAAATGATACGGAAAAACTGTTCTTTAATGGTAAAGTTTTTTAAACTCAAAACAGTTTTTCAAAAGATCTTCTTTTTTGCCTTTACAAACTATTTCTCCGTTTTTGAATACCAAAATTTCGTCGACATTTTCTATTGTCGAAAGTCTGTGGGCTACAATAAAAACAAGTTTGTCGTTAAGGGAATCTATGGTTTGGATAATAACCGCTTCGCTTTTATTGTCAAGTGCGCTTGTAGCTTCGTCCAGAATCAAAATATCAGGGTCTGTGTATAAAGCCCTGGCAATTGCAATTCTCTGTTTCTGTCCCCCACTGAGGTTGCTTCCGTTTTCCTGCAATACAGTATAAATGTCCTTATCCGTGTTTTCTACAAATTCAAGAAGATTGGCTTTTTTAAGGGCTTCTTTTATTTTGGTTTCGTTTATTTCTTTTCCGTATGCAATGTTTGCAGCTATTGTATCGTTGAATATATGGATGTTTTGAGGAATATAGGCGATTTTTTCACGCAATGAATGCAGGGTGTACTGTTTCAGGTTTTTTCCGTTTATCAGAATTTCGCCTTCGCTGACATCATAAAATCTCATAATCAGACTGACAAAACTGCTTTTTCCTCCTCCGCTGTCACCAACCAGACCTATTTTTTTAGGTTTTTTAGCGGTGTAGTTTATGTTTTTTAGAGCTGTGTTGTTTCCGTATTTTAAAGTTATGTTTTTAAATGTTATTTCGTTTATCCGGTGCAGCTGCTCTTTTCCTCCTATAATTTTAGGTTTTAGGGTAAAGATTTCTTTTAACCTTTCGTTTGCAGCAATTGCATTTTGAAGGTTAGAATAAGTGCTTGAAGCTCTTTTGATAGGTTCGGTCATCATAAAAAGAGCCGTCATAAAAGAAAAAAACGCTCCTACGCTCATACTTCCGTCAATTACCTGTTTACCTCCGACAATAATTACAATAGCTGCAACAGAAGCATTCATAAGCTCTAAAACAGGATTTAGCAAAGCGGCAGTTCTGACAGTTTTTAAATTTATTTTTAAATATTTCATATTTTCCTGTGTAAATTTATCGTGTTCAAATTTTTTAGCATTGTATGCTTTTATTGTTTCAATGTTTTTAAATATTTCGCTTAAATGTTTATTTAAATCTGCTGTTTTTGCTTGTGAGAGTTTTGATAAGCTTTTCAGCTTTTTTGCTATTTTTCCTATCGGATAAACAATTAGAGGCAGTATAATTAGTGCAAAAAAAGCAAGCTTGGGACTTTGATAGATAACAACAGCCAGTAAAAAACAGGCCATTAAAATATCTCTTATAAAATTTGCCAAATCGTGGCTTATTGCACTTTGTATGCGATTAATATCATTTATAATCCTGCTAACCAATTCTCCTGAGTGTGTTTTTTTGAAATAGTCCATATCAAATGTAAGTATATATTTCAAAAATTTGTTCCTTATTTTCCGGACCACATCTTCGCCAATGTAAGTTACATAATATGTTTGGATATATCTTCCGACCCCTTTAATAAGATAAACTAAAACTATTGCGAAGGGAAGCATATAAAGAAGCTGTTCGTTTTTTTCTATAAAAATTTTATCAAGAACAGGTTTGATTAAATATGCGACTGCGGCACCGGAAAACGATACCATAATCATTCCTATAAAAGAAAGGATGATTTGTTTTTTATAGTTTTTGTAATAAGGAAAATATTCTTTAAAAAAAACCCACACGTTAAAATCCTTTAATTTGTTATAATTTTATGTAATATTTTATCGAAATTTTGAATATTTTGAAAAAAGGTTTAGTTTGGATTTAATAGTTAGGCTTTCTGCACTTGGAGATATTATTCATACCGCTATTATTTTACAATTTTTACCACATAAGGTAGATTGGCTTGTAGAAGAAGGTATGGCTGAGATTTTAGAATTTAATCCAAATATAAATAAAATTCAAAAAGTAAATTTAAAATCTCTTAAAACATCAAAAATGAATATTTTTCGTGAATATAAAAAATTAAAAACTTTAAAATACGATAGAGCGATTGATTTTCAAGGGCTGATAAAAAGTGCTATTGTTTCAAAAATAGTAGCTGATGAAATAATAGGAAGAGAAGAA
>Ga0256837_1000554_pt1 | contig 30787 bp, 36 predicted proteins | sample 4562384metaG_FD_185976 | JGI IMG/M metagenome (GOLD analysis project Ga0256837, IMG submission 185976) | Hydrothermal vent microbial communities from Guaymas Basin, Mexico - 4561-384 | ecosystem: Environmental > Aquatic > Marine > Hydrothermal vents | place: Mexico: Guaymas Basin | collected... | reverse complement strand
GCTATAATCTTTCGCTTGTTAATCAAAAAAACTTATAATATGCAAAAAAGGAATCGCTATGGCACATATAGACTTGATAGAGTTTGAGAATATGACACCTGCTATACAGGAAAAAGCAAGACCTATCTTAGAAAAAACTGGTTCTCTTGGTGAGATCTTTAAACTCTTAGCACTTGATGAGAAGATCTACTTTGCAACTGATGGGATGGTACAAAAGTATCTCTTAGATGAAACACACCTCTCTTATGAGATAAAAGAAGCTATCGCACTGCTTATCTCAAAAGAAAACGGCTGTAAGATGTGTGTAGGTGTTCACAAAAACATCGCAAAGATGTTAGGACTAAGTGAAGAGAAGATTAAAGAGATTCTGCAAGGTGTTGATGCGATGAGTAACGATGCCAAAGACAAAGCACTTTTAAACTTCTGCATCAAAGCAGCACAAAAAGACAACTACAAAATCACAAAAGATGAGATAGAAGCACTCAAAACACTTGGCTGGAGTGACTTAGAGATTGTAGAAGCTGTAGCGATTACAGGCTATTTTAACTACATCAACACTCTTTCAAATGTTTTTGCACTTGGGGAATAAACTCTTGTCCTCATTAGCTTTTTACTTAGATTGATAAAGCTTTTTTTTAAATTCACTTGGACTGATATATTTTCCCCTCCGCTCTAAAGAGCCTTGTTCTTCCTCTTTTATCACCCTTTGTGTTTTTGGTTGGTAACGAGTTGGACTAGGTTGTGGTGTTTGCTTTAGTGATGTAGTACTTTGCACATCCATAGTCTCTATGAGATTTTCTTTTAAATTTGTAAGTACTGTTATCACACTGCCTAGATTTTCTTCACTAACTTCTAAGGTAATTGTAGCCATTTTTTCCTCCTGGTAATTGAGATACTCTCCACATAGTATGCAGATAAGTTGCAAAGATATTTTTCATCCTTACACCTCCATCTTTTGCAGTTTTTTTACTCACTTTATAAAGTTGTATATCTGTCTTTGGTAAGCTTATAGGTCGTGTGTAATGAAATGCATGCCCTTTTATCTCCACACCATCTAACTCACACTTATAATAACCCAAACGCTCACGTTTGTTTGTTAGTTCAAACGTTACAGGCAAGATCCCGCTCATCTGCTTCTCATCACAACTCTCACCCAAGTAGATAAACCCTGCACACTCTGCATAGATTTTTTTTGTTTTGGCATGCTCTTTGAGTGTGGTTTGAAACTGCTTTGCATTTTTTATGCGATTATAAGCACTCTTGCTCTCTACATAGCCCCCTGGAAGTATCACCATATCTGCTTCTTGTGGGATCGACTCATCTTTAGTGGCATCTACAAGCCTAACTTCACGATAAAGCTCTTTGAGATACTCTAAGTTGTCATGATACAAAAAGGAGAAATTTTCATCTTTGACTACCACACACAATTCATTGCGTTTTTCTATCTTCTCAAAAGGATACTCACTAACACTTTGCTGTTGTGTTAGCATAACAGACTCTAACAGATCCATATTGATATGTTCTAAAACCTCTGCACTTATCTGCGAGAGTTTATCTCCTTGTAGCTCTGCGAGATCTAATCCAAGATGGGTCGATGCTAAAGAGTCAAGATTCTTTTGTATCCAGCCACATACTTTTATGTGTGGCAACTCAAGCTCTATATACCTCTTTACAAGCTCATAGTGCATCTGCGATGAGACTTTGTTAAGGACTACTGCATTTATGGTATGATCATCTCTAAACTCATACATCCCTTTTAAGATGGCACTGATAGTGATATAGCTTCCACTTGCATCAAGTACCAACAGTGAAGGGAGCTGGAGTGTTTTTGCTATATCATAAGCACTACTGGTTTTATCCATCCCATCATAGTACCCCATCACCCCCTCGATAATAGCTACATCTTTATCAAAATAGTTCCAAAAGATCCATTTGAGCTGCTCTTCATTCATCATAAAGCCATCTAAGTTCACCGATGGAGTATGGGCTATCTTCTCATGAAACTGAGGGTCAATAAAATCGGGTCCACACTTGTAGGGACGGGTAGAGTTTTTGTAGTGGTGCAGCAATGCCATAGAGAATAATGTCTTGCCTTGGTTTGATGCTATTGCTGAGATAAGGAGTGCTTTTTTTTTCATATTTTCATTTTTTTGATATAATACCAAAACAGTAGGAGCAAGTTAAGAGGCTAGAGTCTCTCAACTTTAAAGCTCGCTTTAAAACTGCCAAGCTTAAAGTGAAGCTTTAGTATAAACCTTTTCATAGGTTCTCCTAAAGTTTTGGTGTGCCTCACATTATGTGAGAGCACAAAATTTTATCACCATTTCTCTAAATCCCCTCTAAATAAAGTTATAATTACAAAAAAACTACAAGGCAACTTTTTATGAAACGCTACAGACACTACGACAAAGATACAGCTATTATCCTCTCATGTTTTGGCTCAGTGATTGAGCAGGAAAAATACTTAGAGTTTGAAAAATATATACAAAACTCTTTTGAAAATATCCCTGTTTTTACTGCGTTTAGCTCCAAGATGGTTATCAAAGAGCTTGCAAAAAAAGGGGAGATTTATAAAAATCTCCCTCAGGTGATGGCAGATGTAGATATGGCAGGGTATAAACGATACATCATAGTGAGTGTAAACATCTTCCCAACAGATGAACATGAGGTACTTACTCGCATGGTGAAAGGTTTTCGTGAATTCTCTTTGGCAAACATTCGCTACACAGCTCCTCTGCTTTACAAAACAAAAGAGACATCCAACTACCTTAACTTTTTAGATGCAAAAGTGCGCGAAGCAAACGCAGATGTTATCAACCTCTACATCATCCATGGTGTGCCTGTGCTTAACCTTGGAGGGCTTGAAGCTGTCAACTATACAAGTAGTTTTTTAAAAATGATAAATGAAAAAAATCTCACATGTTCACTTGAAGGTGAATTTCCATTTTTTGCGATCAAAGATGCGATCAAACGCGATATCTTAAAACTCACAGATGGTGATAAGAGTACGAAAGTACAGATTATCCCTATGCTCCTTGTCAGCGGAAACCATTACGATAAAGATATGCAAGAGATTTGTCAAGAAGTTGGTGAGTATTGTGATGCTTCTATTGTGCCATCTATCACTCAAGATGAGAAATTCAATCTTTTAGGTCAACAAGAAGTTCGTGAGATCTTTAGAGCCAACATCGAAGTTGAGCTTAAGAAGTTAGGGCTCTAAAAAGGGGCAAAGCCCCTCTTGAGCTTAGTAAGCTTTACAAAGCTTTTTATCAAACAAAAAGAGACACTCGTTTGTTTTGTTAAACGCTTTTACAGCTGTTAACACCGCCAAATCAACTAATGGCTCAACAATCACTACTGCCATATAAGCACTACCAAAACTAAACACATTTGCTAAGTTCTCAGCACCAAAACCTTGCCCATAAAGTGCCCAAAACGCAACCCATGTAACGATAGAACCTTCCCAAACAATAGACATCTTAAGCATTTGAGAGTATGTAATATCTTTATAAGCAGTTCCAGCAGGGATAATCTTTTTCACTGCTGCATTTAAGATAAACATACTTGCAAGAAGTGTTGTTATATTGATACCATACTGTGGCAAGTCAAACGGTGCAAAGAAAAGCCCCTGAATCGCCAGACCAAGTATTAAACCAAACGCAGCTGGAGCAATACCAAAAACCAAAAAGATCGTTGTTCCCAAGATCAGATGCACTTCACTTACACCAATTGGGTAGTGAGGTAAAATCTCAAAACATGAAAATACTATCGCAGTTGCGATAAGTGTTTTAAGCATAAAAGAGATAGCACCATTTTCTTTGATGTTATCCCATCCTAATTTTGCAGCAGTACCTATCACTGCTACACCTGTTGTATAACCTAAGAGCATCTTTACTCCCTCTACTACACCTGCTTCTATATGCATCTATATGTCCTTTGTTCTTTAAAAATTATATATTGCGATAATTCTCGCATTATTGAAGTTATAATCTGCTGAATTACTCTGTTCTTTGTTATCATCCATAACATAGATCGCAGCTATTGTCAGATCTTTATGCTCATAAGAGAAACCTATATTTTGTTCTACCACATGAGCCTCTTGCCCTGCTGAATCTTTCTCACCACTAAAATCACCATAAGCATACAGTAAGTTAAAATCACCCACCTCATAACTCACACCAGCTACAATAGCTTGAGCATCTCTGTCATAAGTGATCTCATCTAGTATCATACTGTCCATACTTGTAAAGAGTGTTCCACCACCAAAACCAGAGAAGCTCTGTTTGCCTGTTTGTTTGCTTGAGTAGTTATAAGCGATATTAAGCCCCACACCATAGGCCACAAATTCACTACTCACACCCCAGATGGAAGCTTTCACTCCACTGTTGTCAAGTTCATCTTGTTTGAGATACTGTGCACTTCCGTGCAAAGCTATATCATCATTGAAATCTATCTTCCCTGTTACATCAACATAGTAAGAGTTGTTTGCCGTTGCATCATCAGCTTCACCGTTGATGTTGTAAAACCAAAAGTTTGTATCAAAAAGATCACTCTCATACAAAAATCCAGCCACATAAGTGCCATCTTTGCCTGTTTTTTGCCATGGATCATCAAGCCCCTCATCATCACCCTGCCAAGAAACAAGATACCCTCCAAGCACTGTGAGATGCTCTGTTTTGTATCTTGCTGCATACGCTTCAAAGGTGTTTGGTATCATCCTGATATCATCACTGTCAGCCAAAGGGGTATCAACCACTTGACGACCAAAACGCAGCTCGAGATCCTCATAACGGTAATGGATATAAGCTTCACTCAACTCTACATAAGATTTATCTTGAGTCGCAAGCTCATCGTTGTACTCCACTCCACTTCCTGAAAGTGGTGAGATAGCCTGCGAGGTAATAAACGCAGCACCCCCACCAAAACCTTTGTACTCTGCAAGCTCATATTTTAAAAGCCCACCAATGGCAGTGGCATACACATCTTGGTCATTTTTTTGATTGATATCAGAATAAAGTGTACGGATCTGCCCTGAGACAGAACCATCACTAAACATATGAGAAAATCCATCAACAATATCAAGCTCTTTCTTTTGTGGAGCTGTAACACTTCCAATAGCTTTTCTTACTGATGGGATACGATCTCTGTTTTGATCTTCTGTTGGAGCAGCGAATACACCCATAGCAAAACAACTCGCTACCAAACTAAGTTTTATTATTTTATCCATTAATTTTCCTAAAATATTTTATTTGCAAATGATAACCAATATCATCTTATATGTAAATTAACTCTTGTTGGTGGAGAAATAGCAGTATTTAAAGAGATATAATAATCTAAATAGATGTGAAAAAAAGAAAAGATTTTTAGTGTTTTTGATGTCAAAGAGCGAAAAAAACAGTTACAGTGACAAGCCTTGCTAGAGAGCTGTTGCGTTTGGCAGAGGGCGAGTTCATCTTCCTCTAGCTCTTCATACTCATCTGCTTCTATGCTGAGCTTTGTGTGAAAACTTTGCACACGAGAGATCTCTTGATGTAGTGATATCGCATTGACAGTTGCAGTGATGGCACTTAGGGAAAAATAGTTTTTTCCAAATCCACGAGGTAATTTCATAACAAAATTGTACTATAATTTCAAGAAAAAGAGAAGATATGGGCTATAGCGAGTGGTTTAAACAGCATGCACAAAAACACAAAAACATCGTAGAGAAACTTCGCAAACGCAACTTGAGCAAAGAGCAGATTGTGGAGTACTTTGATTTTGAGAGCATGAAAAAAGAAGAGGAGGATTTTTGTCCACTCTATGCAAAAGATAAAAAGTGTCACAACATCGACTCACTTAACTGCTATATGTGTGCCTGTCCAAACTTCCGTTTTGATGATGATGGGGTCAAAAAGCTAGAAGATAAAACCCTCTTTAGCTTTTGTGCCATCAACTCCAAAGATGGCAAAGCTGGAGTATATGGAGTAAAGATCCACCAAAACTGCTCCCTTTGCAGTGTCCCACATACCAAAGAGTATGTTCTTGAGCATTTTGAGTATGAGTGGACAAAGATGATGCAAAAGTGTAAACTCTGATGGGAGTACAAACGCAGCTCACCCTCAAAGAGGCTCAGGTACTCTTTAATGCATTTCATATAGACTCCCTCACACCCACACAAGATGGGGTAGTAGATACCACCTACCTGACAAAACACTATGTTCTCAAACACTATGAGCGAAAGATAGATTCTAAAATAGCCAAAGACAAAGCACTCTTAGAGACCTTAGCCAAAGCCTCACTCAACACCCCAAAACACCTTGCACACAACGGCTCATGGCACCTATACACAAGGCTTCGTGGCACCTCACCCAAACACACAACCCTTATGCACATACAAGCCCTTGCAAGGTTTCTTGCAAAACTTCACACCAAAACGCAACATCTAAAAAACCATGAGCAGTTTTTAGAACAATACCCCATACAAGAGAGACTCAGCTTTGTCAAACAAAAGTTTTATCTCTACTACAAAAAGCTCCAAACACTTCAAGAGCTCTCACTTGAAAATGATGGGTTTATCCATGGCGATATCTTTTGTGACAACACCCTCTTTGATGGCAACAAGATAGCTGTTTTTGACTTTATAGATGGTGGAGCAGGGAGTTTTGCGTTTGAATGTGGTGTGGCACTTCTTGCGTTTAACCCTCACAAAAAAAAGAGTTTTACCAAACTTTTTTTAGACACCTACAACCAAAAAGCACCAAAAAAACTCACATACTCTGAGGTGCAACAACAGATACAAAACGGAGCAAAACTCTATGCACTACTTAGAATCTGTAAGTATGGTAGCACGAAGAGGGCTAAAGAGCTAAGTAAGCACCTCATCAAGTAGGTTTTTGATTTTCTGCACCTCTTTATCTGAGAGTGTTGCTAGTTTTTTGATAATTCTGCTGTTATCTACCGAACGGATATGAGCTATAAGTATATCTGAGTCTTTTAGAAGGTTTTGCTGAGCTTTTACTCTATAGCGGAGTGGCTCTGCATCATCGATGAGTTGGGAGCTTAGAGGCAGAACAACTGTTGTTTTGTAGCCACCTTTGTTAAGCTCATCATTTTGCAGTACTAAAGCAGGACGAATCTTGCCCACTTCATTACTCTTTTTTATAGGGTTGAAGTTAACTAAAATAATATCACCCCTAGAGTGCATCATCTAAGCTCCCCTCTAACTCCACATACTCTGCATAATCACTCTTCATAGTTTTTTGCATCGCTTTTTGCATTCTGCTTTGTTTGTTTTTCTCCAAACTCTCAGCATAAAATACAATCGCCTCACGTATTACATCGCTCTTTTTTTTGTGAAATCTCTTGGCAACAGAATTGAGTACCTCTTCGAGTTCACTATTAAGTCTTACTGTAGCAACCATATCCCAACCTTTGTAGTTTGTAATACAGTATTATATCATATCATTTTAATACGAGATAAACACATTTGGGTACTATTTTTTTAAAACATACTAAAAATTTTCGCTAAAATACCTTATGCAAATAACAATAAACGACTACAATATGCAAAATATAGAAACTTTTGGTGAGATACTCAAAAAGACTCCCTCTGAGATGATCAACGAAGCACTTGAGCTTTACTTTGAGGAGCAGCAAAAAGCTTTGCTTGAGCGAAATCTTGAAAATGAAAATGCCATGACAAACCTCAGCTTTGATGAGTTTTGGGAGGATGTGGAGGTATGATGACTCACGGTGCAGATATCTACACCTATGCAAAACTTGCAGGGTGCAAACCAGAGCAGATGATAGACTTCTCTTCCAACATCAACCTCTATCAACCATCCATGCAGCTCGATACTGCTTCACACCATATCGAGCGTTATGCAGATAGCTCGTATGCTTCACTCAAAACTGCCATAGCCAACAACTATGAGATAAAACCATCACAGATAGCTCTTTACAACGGTGCTACTGCTGCCATCTATGCACTTTTTTCTCAACTCAAACCAAAAAAAGTCTACCTCTATGCACCTCTGTATGGGGAGTACCAAAAAGCTGCATTTCGTGCCAAAAAGTTTGTAAGCAAGATCAATCGTATCGATGATATAGAAAATCCACCAAGCAAAAACTCCATCGTTGTGTTTGTCAACCCTTCTACTCCAGAGGGGGAGCATTACAACCTTGATGCACTCCTCAAAATGTGGATGAAACGTAAATGCACTATCATATTAGATGAGAGTTTTTTAGAGTTTGAAGCACTCAAATCTTACAGAAATGAGATACAAAACTACAAAAAACTCTATATTATCCAATCTTTTTCCAAGTTCTACTCCTGTGCTGGGGTGAGAGTTGGAGCTGTTTTTGCACATAAAAAAAGTATAGAAAAGCTCTCAAAAGAGCTTTGGAACATCTCCTCACTCGATGTTACATTTTTAGAACAACGACTAAACGATACTACATTTAAAGAATACTCACGCAAACTGCACAAAGAGCAAAAAGAGGAGCTGCAAAAGATTTTAGAAGAGTGTGGGCATTTTGATGAGATTGTTCCAAGCGATGCAAACTTTATCCTCTGCTATAACCCAAGAGGAAAAGAGCTCTTTGAGCATCTCCTTACACATAAGATTTTAGTTAGAAGTTGTGAGAGCTTTGACTATCTTAGTGAAAACTGGCTGCGTTTTGCCATCAAAGATAAAAATGCACACAAAGAGCTACAAAAGACTCTTGAGCTTTTTAGTAGATAAGTTTATATCCTACTCCATACTCTGTTTTTAGGTAGGTGGCTTGATTGCCATTGTCACCTATCTTTTTTCTTATGTTTTTAATGTGGTTATCCAAAGAGCGGTGTGATGAGAGAGATGAGAGGGAGTGAACAAGTGTTTCACGAGAGAGTGTTTGACTTTTATGCTCAATGAGCATAGAGAGTATCTCATACTCGATGGTGGTAAGTTCCAACGACTCCCCTTTAAAAAAGATCGTAGAACCTTTTATCTCAAATACTTTCTCTTTCTCTTTAGATACATCCATCTCACTTGCTTTTCCAAGCTGTACCCAGATGCGAGCTTCCAACTCCTCAAGATCAAGAGGCTTGACCATATAATCATTTGCACCAAATTTAAATGCAGAAACTTTTATTTTTGTATCGCTGTAAGCACTTGTGATAATAATCGGAACAGATGTATATTTTCTCACATTTTTTAATAGTTCAAAACCATTAAAATCTGGTAAGTTGATATCTAAAACCATAACATCATACGAGTTGTTTTTGATATGTGCATATCCATCAGTTGCCGTAAATACCGTTGATACTTGAAATCCACAATCAACAAAATAACTCTCCATTATCTCCGCTGCAAGCTCGTCATCTTCAACAACCAAAAGGGAGATGTGTTCCATATAAATACCACCAAATAACAGATTTAACAGATTTTAGTGTAAATCTGCTTAGAATTGCATTATATACTTCCATCACGAAAGTGAGGTAAAAGTGAATATAATAGATCTACAAAACAAAACTACATATTTTAGCATTGTTTTACTTCTTGCATTTTTGTACTACACTACGGGTGCGATCAGTCTTGATGTCTTTTCTGGTCACAAAATCGTCAATGTTGGGGTTTTTGCATCTGAAGGGTTTGCTCTTGCATTTATACTTTTTTTCGGTCGCTCTGTGTGGCCAGGTATCTTTTTGGGTCAATTTCTTCTTGCGTACTCCAACGATATTGGTGCACTTGCATCAGCAGAGATCGCTGCTATTAACTCCTTTGAAGCACTTATAGCACTTAGAATCTTCCAAACACTTAAATTTGATCTCGGCTTTACACACTTTAAAGACTTAACACTCTTTATCAGTGTTGTTGCACTTATCTTGCAACCTTTTAGCTCTTCTATGGCACATATAGTTCTTTATTCCCATACACTTGTTGGAGCTGATGAGTTAGGATTTTCTATCTTTTCGTGGTGGTTTGGAAATGTTATGGGGCAACTTCTCATCACACCTTTTGTGCTACTTTTTTTACAAAACTATAAAAATATCAACCTTTTAGAGTATATCCTCTACCCATTTGGTTTTGCTCTGTTTCTCTACATTTTAGAGATCCATTTTGCCATCACAAATGTTTTGCTACTGCTGAGTATCTCCCTTTCTGTTCTTGTTCTTATAGTCTCACAAAAAGGGATGCTTTATGGAAGTGCTATCAATGTTCTTATCGCCATGACCATCTCTTATGCTGTGTATAACAACTTAGGGATTTTCCATCTCAAATCAACCCTTGACAACATCATAAACTACAATCTGTTTGTACTTGCTCACATCTTGGCTAGCTTTATTGTAGGTATCCGCCTTGAAGAGAAAAAACGTAGTGAGGATGAACTCAAAAAGATTATCGCTCAGGAGATAGAAAAGAACCAAAACCAACAACTCCTTCTCATCCAACAAAGCCGTTTGGCACAGATGGGGGAGATGATAAGTATGATTGCCCATCAATGGAGACAACCACTCAATGCTCTTACACTCTCCAACCAACTTCTTGTAGCAAAGTACACAAAAGGAAAGCTCGATACAGAGAGTATGGAGTATTTTAAAAACACATCAAAAGAGCTTATCACACAGATGTCTCAAACCATAGATGACTTTAAAAACTTTTTTACACCAAAACAAGAAGAGGAGCTGTTTTGTATCAACGATGTTGTAGAGTCGATCCTTAACATTGTTGCAGATATCTACGAAAAAGATGGTGTTGAGATCTCATTTCATGCACAAGAATCACTCTACACACTCGGGTATCCAAGTGAATTGGGACAAGCTATCTTAAACATTACAAACAATGCCAGAGATGCTCTCAATGAAACAAACCCATCAAGCAAACAGATCATACTCAACTTAAAAAAAGATACTAAGATGATCATACTTAGCATTCAAGACACAGGAGGTGGTATTGATGAAGCTATTCAAGAGAAGATCTTTGATCCTTACTTCTCAACTAAAACACAAAAAAATGGAACAGGGCTTGGTCTTTATATGACACAAATGATTATCAACAAACAAGGTGCTCGCCTTGAGCTTACCAACACAAATAATGGTGCACTCTTTCAAATTTATCTTAAGGAGAAGAAAATATGACAATGCAAACTATAAGAACCCAGGACAAAAGATTAACAAATATACTCTATGAGCAACTCAATGAATATATTACAAAACCGATACCAGAACAAAAACTTGAACTAACTTTGCAAAAAATCTTTGAAGAGATTAGAAGTGATAAAAGGTTACAAAAAGATATTATTGTAATTGATGAGAACTTTTACTGGAACAAAGAAACTCAAAAGATCTTCTATGATAAAAAAGAGATCCACCTCACAAAAAAAGAGCGTGCTTTTTTGGCACTGCTGTTCTCTGGTGTTCATCGTGATTTTAGTTATGAGCAGATTAGCCTTACACTTTGGGAAACAACAGAATCAAAACAAGATACACTCAAAACCCTTGTCAAAACACTTAGAAGAAAGCTTCCAAGAAATATCATCAAAAATATCTTTGGATATGGCTATACTCTAGATTTTCGCAAAATGTGATATACTTTTGATATCTTAGATCTCAAAAGGTTTGCACTTCTTATGCACTCACTCAGTATTTTTGGCACAAGCAGCGATGCTGGAAAGTCCACTTTGGCATTTGCCATCACCTATCTGCTTCACAAAAGGGGTATTCGCATCGCCCCTTTTAAAGCACAAAATGTCTCCAATAACTCCGTAGTCACCGACAAAGAGCATGGTGAGATAGCCATCCCTCAAGCGTTTGCAGCTGAAGCGATTGCTCTTGAGACCTCTGTACTCTTTAACCCCATCTTGCTCAAATCTGGAGGGAAAAACGCAGCCCATATCATCATCAACGGCAAGAGTATCGGCAGCAGCGATGTTTGGAGCTACTATCGCAATATGAAAAAACTTCGCCCTGTGGTAAAGCGTGCGTTTGAGAAGCTTCAAAGTGAGTTTGAGTGTGTGGTGGCTGAGGGTGCTGGAAGCCCTGTGGAGCTTAACTTAATGGAGAAAGATCTCTCCAACATCTATGTAGCCAAAGAGTTTGACACCAAGATAGTACTTGTCGCGGATATACAACGAGGTGGAGTGTTTGCTTCTATCTGGGGAGTGTACAACCTCTTGCCAAAAAAACTCAAAAAAAATGTTATCGGTGTTATCATCAACAAGTTTCAAGGGGATATGAGCCTTTTTGATGAGGGGGTTGAGATTATCCAAAAAGAGTTTGGGATCCCTGTGCTTGGTGTGATTCCATATTTGCCTTTTAATCTTGGTTTTGAGGACTCAGCTTCTCTGATGGGCTATACCCAAAACACACAAGATGCCATCATCACCGTTGGGGTGATCAAACTACCCCACATCTCTAACTTTACAGACTTTGAGCCACTTATCAACGATGCTGAGTTGGAGCTGCGTTTTATCTCCAGCCCCTTAGAGATGCAAAGTTGTGATCTTATTATCATACCAGGAACAAAAAGGGTGGTAGATGATCTTGAGTGGCTCAAAACTAGAGGGTTTGAGCCATACCTTGCAAACAAAGAAAACAGAGTGATAGCTATCTGTGGTGGGTATGAGATGATGTTTGAGAGGATCTTAGATCCACACAGTGTGGAGAGCAAAACACAAGAAGTAAAAGGGTTTGGGCGACTCAAAGGGGAAGTGCTGTTTCAAAAAGAGAAGATCGTTAAAAAAGGGTGTTACAATCAGATGGGAGTTATGTGTAAAGGGTATGAGATACACAACGGCACAACCAAAAAACGCTCCAAAAACAAACGCAACTTTTTTGGGACATTTCTCCATGGTATCTTTGAGAGCAATCCACTGCGATATAAGATATTTCATGAAATAAACGCAGAGTACAAGGGGTATGATTTTAGTGTGTTTAAAACAAAAAGCATAGAGGATTTTACAACCCATATAGATAAACACATTGATATGCAAACTATCATCAAGGCACTTCATGAGTAATCTTCTCATCACACTTTTTGCCTACATCATTGACCGTATCTTTGGGGAGTTTGCGTTTATCAAACACCCTATTATCTTCATCGGTGAGCTTATAGAGTTTTTTGAGAGAAAGTTTTACAAAGACTCAGTGCTTCGTGGTGTTTGGCTTGTTGTGTTTGTGGTGGGTATGGTTGGCTTTTTTGCCATCGCTTTGCAACTCTACCTCGATACACTCTACACTCCAGTTGCTATCATCATCAGCTCATTTATAGCTTCTATGTTTGTTGCACACCATATGCTCAGAGATAGTGTCGCTTCGATCCTTAGTGCAGAAGATAAAAATGCAGCAGTGGCGATGCTGGTGAGTCGTGACACAAAAGATCTTAGCGAAAGCGAGGTGTACAAAGCTGCCATAGAGAGCTATGCAGAAAACCTCAGTGATGGAGTTGTAGCTCCACTTTTTTACCTTTTGTTTTTCTCACTCCCTGGCATTATCCTCTACAAAGCCATCAACACGCTTGATTCGATGGTGGGATATAGAAATGAGAAGTATGAAAAGTTTGGCAAAGCAGCAGCAAAACTCGATGATCTACTCAACTTTATCCCCTCAAGGCTCACAGCTGTGCTGATAATGTTTGTAGCAAAACAAAAACCTCTACTAGCGTTTTATGAAGATGGCAAAAAACACCAAAGCCCAAACGCAGGACACCCCATAAGTGCAATGGCACTAGCTCTTGGTGTCAAACTCGGAGGAGATACACCCTACTTTGGCATGATGCAGAAAAAACCACACTTTGGTAATGGCAGAGAAGATATCAGAAAAGATGATGTTTTAAAAGCACTCCAAATTCTGTAAAAGCATCAATACTCTTTGTTCATCAAGATTGTAAATATATTCCAGTATCTTAAAGTGCCATCATCACTTTCACTGAGTGCATATCTGCCATCTTGGCTTAGTGTCAACGGCGGAGTTTCTCTGCTTCTTCAAAAGCTTTATCTACCTTAGCACTTTGGGAGTTGGCTTGAGAGTTTAGAAATGCTGGTTTAGGCTGTGACTGACAATCCAGTGTAAAAAGTAGCAACAGTAAAAGTAAAACTTCTGCATTGAGTGTTCCTTGAAAAGTTCGTAAGTAAAATTTTAACGAAAAATCTCTAAAGCTATATCCATGGTTTACTTTCAAGCTCAAAAAGGCTATTATTATCTCATTAATTTTCATAGGATCTCCCATGTGGCTTTTTCGACTCTTTACACTTGTTACATTCGTGCTGTTCATCATCTCTTGTTCTACACCTAAAACACCGACAAGCAACCTCTTAGTTGCGAACAAAGAGGGTGTTCAACTCCAACACAAAGTAAACCAAGCCTTTGAGGATGCTCCACTTTTACAAGAAAAACACTCAAAATGGTACAACAGAGAAGAAAAGCTTCCCCTTACTATCGTTACTACTGCATACATTGACCCTGCAACAACGAAAACAAAGGAGTACTATGCCTATAAAAAACTGATCCAAAAAATAGCCAAAAACCCTGCACTACTTGGTGAAGAGTTTAATGCAAAATACACTTCTATCAAGTTTGTTGATTTTGCAAAAAGTGCTGATGCACAAAGAAAATTTCAAGCTGCATATAACCTTCAAAGGGATGACAAGGAGAAACTTTCCGACATTTTACAACCTGATCAAGAGCACCCATCACAAGAACTTCTTCTCTTTTTAGATCTTGAAGAACTCAACAAAGGTCATCTCACCATCCGTGGCTATAAAAGTGTCAAACAAAAGAACAAAGAGAGAAACTCTTACTTCTACACACTCAAAAAACAAAACTATGCAAATCTCTCTACAAAAGAAAAAAATCAAGCACTCATAAACTCTCTGAAAACTGCACTTAGGCTCAGTATCCCAGAGTATGTAAGTGTTGACAGAAAACAACTCCTCAAAACAGAACAACCCTTGCGTTTTGTAGTGCCAAATGGTGATGGAAGTTTCCATGCAGAGGTATGGAGATATGGTATCGACAACCAAGCAAAAAGTATCTCTGCTCAGATCAGTACACTTCAAGGTGAAAAGTCACACCTTCAAGAACAACAGCAACTCAAGATAAAAAACTACACAAAAGAGGAGGAGATACAAAAATATGATCTTAAAAAAATGTATGATAAAAAGATTCTCAAAGTTGACAAATATGCCCAAAATTTTGAGATCTACTATGGTGCAACCATACTCAAAATAACTCCTAAAGGAACACATCTTCTTGCAGCACATGATAATAAACTTGATATTTGGAACCTCTCTAGTGGCAAAAAGACCACTACAATCACCTCATCAAAAGAGATTACAGCCTTAGAGGTTGATCCAGAGAACTATTTTATTGCTATTGGTCAAAAAGATGCAAAAATTAAACTGTATGATCTTTATACGGGCCTAGAGTTTTCCTCTATAAAATCTCCCCAATATGGTGCAGTTGAATCACTCTCATGGAGTAAAGATGGAAGATATCTCTTGTCAACTGTGAGATACTTTGATAAAAGTTATCTTATCTACTTCAGACTCAAAGATCAACAAGCCATAAAACAATACCCACTTGATCAAAATACAGCTGCACTCCATCCAAATGGGAAATATGCACTTATTGACACACCAAACAACCACCTAAAATATATCGACCTCTTTAGTGGAGAGACCCTTTTTACAACAAAAGGTGGACATACAAACACTGTTCAACAGATACATATCACACCAAATGGAAAATATGCTCTCTCCTCAGACTATGCAAAAATCAACTATTGGAGACTCTCAGATGGACGACTTCTACATTCATTTTGGGGAAGTGATATTAAAGATATCAGCATCAGTAAAAATGGTCAGTATGCTCTTTTTAACGATAAAGAGGGGGTAAAATATATCGACCTCAAACGCAAAAAAATCATCAAGACTAACAAAGAGAAGCATGTAAGAACAAGCGTACTCTCTCCAGATGGTAAAGCGATGGCAGTTGGGCACTTTGGTATGGGCTTGAAGTACAGCTCTATTATCCTATCAAAATCACAAATCAAAAAACGAAAAAAACTTCAAGCACAAAAAAAAGCTGCACTCGCTAAGGTAGATAAAAAGATAGCAAAAAAGATGAAATCGTTTGAGAAATTTAAACAAAATCTACAACAAAACTACAATAAAAAGTACACATTACTTGATAAAAAAATTGCTCTCCTACAACAAGACCTCAAAAATGTTCACTCTTCAAAAAAATACAGAACATTTAGCACAAAACAACAAATCTATACCCTTCCTCTCTCTATAGATGATCAAAAGATTTTATACAAATACAACTATCTTTTATCATCACCAAAAGATACACTCACACAAAAAGAGATAAACGACATCACTTATCTTTTTGATTACTCTTTTAATGATCCACTCATTGGGTATATATTTCCACTTTATGCACAAAGAACTGATCTACAAGTAGAGGTACAAGACAAGGTACTCCTTTTTGATACAAAAACACAACACTCGCAAGAAAATCTTTACTTCACAACAGCAATCAACCTTGAAGATGCAGGATATACACAGATCTTTACAAATAACTTCACAAAAGATAGACTAAAAAACAAACAAAAAAATATAGCAATCAATACAGATCAAAAAGGGGTACAATGTGCTGCTATCAGTAAAGATAAAAAGTATGCCATCACAGGAGGGATGGGTGCAAATATCAAATACTGGGATCTTACAACAGGAAAACTTCTTAGAACACTTCATGGTGGTGATGGAAGGATCATCTCAGTTGCTATCAGTGATGATGGAGTTTATGCACTCTCAGGAAGCTTTGACAATGTCATCCACTATTGGAATCTTAAAACAGGAAAACTTATAGGATTACTCCAAGGACATACAAAAGTACCTACACAACTTTGTTTTAGTCATGATGGAGCTTATGCACTCTCTGGCAGTGATGATCATACCATCAGATACTGGAATCTAAAAAACGGGAAGCTTATCCATACATTTGAAGGCCACCATAACTGGATAAGTGCTCTTGCAATCTCTAAAGATGACAAATATGCTCTAGCTGGAAGTGGAGACAAAATCCTCTCATACTGGGATCTTCATGCTGAAACATTAGTAGATCTTAATAAAATAACTAATAGCACCATTACAAGTGTAGCAATCTCTCCAAATGGAAAATATGCTGCTTCAGGTACAGAAGATGGACTCATAAAGTGCTGGGAACTTCCAACAATGAAGCTTCTCAAAACCATAGATATATGGGCAAGTTTTTCTAAGGTTGGTCTTACAAAACCATCTATCAAAGCGATCGAGTTTTTACCATCTGGAAAAACCCTCATCATTGCTAACAACACACAATCTAAATCTTTCTCATACAAAGGGTATGTACATTTTGTAGATATCGCTTCGGAGGTCTCATTTGGAGGTTTTTTAGCACATAATGACAAGATAAATGCTCTCTCACTTAGTAAAGATGCAACAGGAGTTCTCACAGGTAGTGAAGATGGTACAATCAGATACTGGGATATAACACTCAAGCCGCTCAATGCTGACTTTTAAAAGTCAGTATTGTAGTTGATTGATTATAAGTTCTTTAGATTCTGGCAACTATATTGAAAACCTGCCTTACACCCTTTTTGAAAGTATTTTTTTACTTCTATCTCTCTTTTAAAAGTGCAAGCTCCAATGCTCCACTTACATAGTTTGCAAAAAAATTCAAAGTTTCAACATCTTTGTTGTCAAAATCACCATACACCTTGTTTAAAAGTTGCATAACACTCATAATATTTCTTTTTGAGTCATAGATAGGAACGGTGATAATGTTTCGTGTTACAAACCCACTTTTTTTATCTATATTTTGCAAAAATCTTTCATCTTCGTAAGGGTTGTTCACTATTTGAGGCTCTTTTTTTGCATAAGTATCTCCAACAATTCCAGAATCAAGTCCAATCACGATTCTCCCTATACCATCGCTAAGTTTTGTCCACAAAATACCATCCTCTTCATCCACAATAAAGATAGAACATCGCTCTGCATTTAATAACATTTTTGCTTCATCAGCTATCATCACTACTGCGTTTTCTACATCTTCATTCAGAGCAAGTTTTTGCCCAAACTCTGCTATCTTGTCAAATACCTTCATCTAGTCGTCACCTTTTATATGATTTGATAGTTCGATAAATCCACTAATATAATGAGCAAAGAAAATCATAAATCTTTTATCTTCATTATCAAAACCACCCTCTTTGTTAAGTAGTTCTAACACCCCGATGACTCGTCGTGAAGAGTTAAATATGGGTGCTGTAATGATATTTTTTGTTTTATAACCTGTTTTTTCATCAACCTCTTTTAAAAAAGCTGGATGATGATAAGGATCATCGATCACCAAAGGTTTTTTCTCTTTTAGTGTGTAGCCAACCACCCCTGTTGAAGCATCTATCTCAATCTTTTGTACACCATCTGCGATAATTGTCCAAAGTTTGTTAGCTGTGCTGTTGTAGATAAAGATAGAACATCTCTCTGCCCCTATCACCTCTTTGGCATATTTTGCGATCAGTGGAATCCCCTCTGCCAAAGACTTTTTTTGGAGAAGTTGAGAACCAAACTCACTTATTTTATGGTACACATTTTCATATTTCATCTCTTTTGATCCTCATCATTGTTAGTTGTAATAATTATAGTGTAAAATTGCAATAAAAAAAAGGAAACACTATGGCAGATGTACAATTATGGCATAACCCTAGATGCTCAAAATCACGTGAAGCACTTTCAATCTTAGAAGAAAATGGAGTTGAAAAAGAGGTCATCAAGTATCTTGATGCAAACCCTACAAAAGAGGAACTCAAAAAGGTCTTAAAACTTTTAGGCTTTAAGAGTGTGAGAGAGTGGATGCGCACAAAAGAAGATATCTACAAAGAGCTCAACCTCAAAGAGGAAAATGATGAAGAGAAACTTCTCGATGCCATGGTTGCACACCCAAAACTCATAGAGCGTCCTGTCATCATCAAGGGTGACAAAGCGATTATTGGTCGCCCAACTTCTATTATAAAAGAGTTTATATAAACTAAATAGAGAGCTTCTCTATCACCACTCCGTTATCTTTTAAAAACTTTGAGACCACTTCGGAGTGGGTATGTTCATACTCTTTTGCATACACGATGCGTTTGATCCCACTTGCTATGAGGTTTTTGCTACACTCACTGCATGGCTCAAGGGTTACATAGATGGTTGCATCTTTGATACTGATCCCCTCTCTGGCTGCCCAGATGATAGCATTCATCTCTGCATGGATCTCGTAAGTTTTACTCCACTCATGGTGCTCTGAGGTGTACTTGCCATCCCAATAATCACAACAGTTTGTATAACCCGCAGGAGTTCCGTTGTAACCAGTCGAGAGGATACGACCATCTTTGACTATCACTGCTCCTACCTGTTTGGAGACACATTTTGAAGCTGATGCTATCTCTGTTGCGATATTGATGAAGTTTTTATCGTTTAACATTACTGTGGCATTCTTATAACATTGATATCTGCATTGTGACGAAGCCTTGCAAAATAGTCACCCAACACCTGCTCACGTTGCTCTGCCATAATAGCATTAACAATCTGTGCTTGCACCGACTCTAAACCACCCTCTTTTGCTGTTTCAATATGTTTTACATAAAAACTCATAAAACCACCTTTTCCATCTGGAATGATAGGACTAAAACTGTCTTGTGGTGTTTTTTCTAACAAAGATGCAAGCTCTGGAGAGATACGGTTATAAGGAAGTTTCTGCTCATTTGTCGCAACTTCTGCAACATTGAACATTGGGTTGTCTATCTTTTCCTGGAGAAACTCTTTGTTTTTTGACTGATAGATCACAACATCAAACGCAGCAGGATGTTTGAAACTCTCTTTGTGAAGTTCATAGTACTCCTCTATCTCTGTTTGTGATGGCTCTTTCATCGAAGAATAAGCGATAGCCTGATAAAGCTTTTGAGAGAGTAGTTTTTGATGTATTTTCTCTTTTAACTCTTGAGAAGTAAGTCCATTTGCATCACGAACAGCTTCATAAAAATCACTAATGCTCATGTTATTACGTGATGCCATCTTTTTGATATCATCATATACTTCTGAACTACTTACACTGATCTTTCTCTTTTGCGTTTCAAGTTCTTCAAGTTTTTGACGGATCAAAATATCTGACGCTTTTTTTGCATCAACTTTTGAGAGCTGCATCTCTTTTTGTATATCATAAAGTGTTATAGCCTTGTTTTTAACAACTATCGCTACACCATCATACACCTCAGCACCAAGCAAACTCCCAACAAGTAAAGCAAAAAATATTTTTAACATATCTATCCGTTTTGTAAATCTTAAAGGTATTTTACCAAGCTTTAACCAACAATTGCCTAAAACAAACGGGAAAAAGCGATGAAACCTCCACCATCTTGCAAGTGTGATATACTCTATTTAGTTCATACTTCCACTGTTGAAATTTTACAAACTTTTAAAAATGGTATAATTTTTTTGTATGTTAGCTAAGAGAGGTGGAAAAACGGACATCCATAAGCCTTACACCCTTTGACAGAGATGCTGGGCGAGTCCTCCCGCCTCTTAGCTTTCTATAAAGTTCAAAAAATCCTCTTCATACTTTTTATTAAAAAACTTTATTGATTCTACACATTTTTTCAATTGTCGTTTACTTGTATAAAAAAGTGTACCACTCTCTAAGTAAAAATTATGTTGTGTTATAAAGTGAATAATTTCAGGGTGTTTGTTTGCAATTTTTTTAACTTTCAGTTTGGTAATATAAAGCTCTTTTTTGAGCAGAGTATTGCGAAAGTGGTGTAAGATTATATCTGTTAAAATTCCTAGTAAAATTCTATTTTTACTGCCCAATATACTGCCTTCACTCATTCAACCAAGAAAACGAACTTATAACCATTATTACTAAACAACCGTATTTCCAAAATAAAAAATCTTATCTATTTCAACTTACTTCAAAAAAAATTGCACTTGATATTAGAATTAGTGCTTACTCTTTACCCGTATTTTAACCTTGATTAGCTAGAATTGCGCAACTATAAATACAAAGGCATTTTCATGGTTGTAACACGTTTTGCTCCAAGCCCTACTGGCTACTTACATATTGGTGGTTTAAGAACTGCTCTGTTTTCATACCTCTGGGCGAGAAAAAATGGTGGGAAGTTTGTTCTTCGTATCGAAGATACTGATAAGGCTCGTAACTCAGATGAGGCGACACAAGCGATACTAAAAGCATTTGAGTGGCTTGGTCTTGAGGCAGATGGTGAGATCACATACCAAAGCAAACGTGATGATATCTATGCAAAATATATCCAACAACTTCTCGATGAGGGCAAAGCATACAGATGCTATATGTCAAAAGAGGAACTAGAGCAACTGCGTGAAACACAGATGGCGAACAAAGAGCGTGCAAAGTATGATGGACGTTACCGTGACTTTGATGGTACACCACCTGAGGGGGTTAAGCCTGTTATCCGTATCAAAGCACCTCTAAGTGGCGAGATAGTTGTACACGATGGGGTAAAGGGTGATGTGATATTTCAAGCAGAAGATATCTTAGATGACTTTATCATCGCTCGTGCTGATGGCAGCCCAACATATAACTTTGTTGTAGCGATAGATGATGCTTTGATGGGGATCAACGAAGTTATCCGTGGAGATGATCACCTCTCAAACACTCCAAAACAGATAGTAGTGTATGAAGCACTCGGTTTTGATATACCAAAATTTTACCATGTACCGATGATACACAACTCACAAGGGAAAAAACTCTCAAAACGTGATGGTGCAACTGATGTGATGGCCTACAAAGAGATGGGGTATCTTCCAGAAGCACTTCTAAACTTCCTTGTGCGTTTGGGGTGGTCTCACGGAGATCAGGAGATCTTCTCTATGAGTGAGATGATGGAGCTTTTTGATCCAAAAGATATCAATAAATCAGCCTCTATCTACAACACAGAAAAACTAGACTGGCTCAACGCCCACTACATCAAAAACACACCAAACGACAAACTCGTTGAGCTTTTAAGTGAGTTTGGAGTAGTTCTTACTTCTCATGATAAAAAAGAGATTCTGCTAGATGCCCTCAAAGAGCGTGCAAAAACACTCAAGGAACTAGCAGGTATGGTAGAAGAGATCGTTACAACTCCTAGTGAGTACGATGCAAAAGCTCTTAAAAAAGCGATGAAAGAGGGTTGGGTAGAGATACTTAACAACTTTGGGGCAAAACTTACAAACACAGAACCACATCTACCAAGTGAGTACCATGCTATCATGGAAGAGGTGGTCAATGAGATGGAGATAGGTTTTGGAAAAATTGGTATGCCACTTCGTGTTGCCCTTCTTGGAAAGATGGGTGGACCAAATATTGATACCATTATGGCTGTTCTTGGTAAAGAAGAAACACTCCTTCGTATCGCTCAAGCTATAGCAAAAAACAAATAAGGGAAAAACTATAAAAAAACAACTCACAGCACTTTTAGGAGCAGTTGTACTTTTTAGCTCAATTGGTACAACTTCACTCTTGGCAAAAGCTCAAGAGAAACCTTTTCTCATTCAAGGAAAACTACCACATTTGACTATGAGTGTAAAAATGTTATGGGATGATGCAGATCTTGCTCTAACACCAAAACAAAAGCAAAAGCTTTTAAAAATCCGTAAAGAAACTATAAGGGGAGCAAAAGCTTTGATGAAGCAGATCAAACAACTTGAAGCTAAAGTTGTTCAAGCAAGTAAAAATGGAGCAGCACCTGCTTCCCTACAAGCAGATGTTCAAAAGATAGCTTCACTTCGTGCACAAGCGATAATGCTTCACCTTAAGTGTATCTACATCACAAAATCTGTTCTTACAAAAGATCAGATCGACATGGTGGAATAAACTTAAAAATCTTCATTTTCAAAAGCTTCGAGCTCTTTGAGGTACTCCGCTTCTTCAAGAGCTTTACGCTCCTCTTCACTCATCATCATCTCACCAACAACTTTACCTATATGTGTTTTGTTCTCAAGTTTATAAAAGTAGTTATAGCTTCCAACCACAAGTGCTACAAAACTTACACCCACAATAAGCTTTTGAAGAGGAGAAAATGTCTGAATCTTCTCTTTGCGTTTTATCTCACACACACCACCTGGACAATAACGAGCACTACTCGACATCACAAGGTTATAGATCTTACACCCCACACAGATAGAAAACGCAGACTCACTTAAGAGCAGCACCAAACATAAAACACACACATACACCTTCATCGGGTTTGGCTGCCAGTTGATCACAAGGTAGTAAAACATAGGCAGTGCCAGCAAAAGCCCAAGCCCCCATGCAAACCTCTTTTGTGCAGCTCCCACATACTCAGGTGTTTGGTTTTGCACAAAAAAACGCCCCACAAGGAGTGATGGAGCATACGATGGATTTAGCACACGGATAAGAAAATCAAGTGTAAAAAAACTGATAAAATAGCGTGTCACCACCCCATGATGAAGCATCACTGCATTTGTAAGGCTTAAAAGCCCAAGTGCAAAAAGTATCCCCGCAGCAGCCCTTGCTTCACGCTCATTTACTACACGAACATCATACCCCTCTACTTTCTCCCCATATTCAAAGAGCCACTTCATGCTCATCTTCTCCTCCTTCTTTTATGATTGTTTTGGTTGGTATAGTTTTTCTTGAAACATCTCTGGCAGATTGCATACTTCGAGTTTGGTGGCAGTGCCACTCCACACATACGACAGTGTGCCGAGAGTTGACTTTTGTGGAGTGTTTTTTCTATGTAACGATTGAGCACTCCTCTATACTCCCTTGCTTTTTGTGCATCGGCAAAATACTCCTCAAAGCGGTATGATAACCACAGATAAAGAGATATCTCCTTGACCATATCTTCAGCTCTTAACAACTCCTCAGAGGTGTGTGCATGATCCCCCATCAACACAGGTGCTCTGTAGTGTACCATCTCTTTTTGCTCCAAAGATTGCACATAATGCTCAAATGCCTCAAGAATATAGGGTGATTTCAGTGTAAGTGGTGCACAGGAGAGATGATACTTCGTAGCGATATCAAGATCGTATCTATCTATGATGGCAGCAGCTTGAAGCATATCATCAAGATTTGCAGCATAAAAAGGTCCGTCAAACTCCATATTTTGCACAAAGAACTTTAAGATCTCCTCTATGGAGTTCTCCTCCAAGATCCCCGCTACAAGCTTGATATGCTCTAGGTTTGCCATCACCTTAAACGGTATGGAGATAATTTTATCCTCTTTGTAAAAACTCTTTTTCACTATGCGAAGCACATCATCGCTCAAAGCTCCTACAAACCCCTCCTCACTCAAACCATATCGCCCTGCACGTCCAGATATCTGATGCACTTCACTAGGTAACAGGTTTCTTTGTATCACCCCGTCAAACTTCTGTGCTTTTGCAAAAAGTATCGTCTTTATCGGAAGGTTCATCCCCATCGCTATTGCATCGGTTGCAACAAGTATCTGCGTTTCACCCTCACGAAAACGTCGAGCCTCTTCACGACGAACTTCAGGAGAGAGGTTACCATACACTACACTCACACGAAAATCTTTTGAGAAGTTTTGTTTGAGTTTGAGTACATCTTTACGACTAAATGCAACGATGGCACTCCCCTCCTTGACATCTTTTGGATGGGTTGCTCTCTCTAAAAGAGTGAGAGGATTTTTACGCTCAAACTCAACAATCTCAAGCTCCTCACCAAGATACTCAGCAAGGGCGATGATAGCCTCTTTGACATTTTCACTCCCTGTCATGATCACTTCACTCGCAGGTGCTCCAATGATCGCATTTGCCCATGCCCAGCCACGATCTCTATCATCTATCATCTGCACCTCATCGATAACACACACATCTACATCTACCTCAAAGTTGAGCATCTCTATAGTGGAGCTTATGTGGGTAGCATCTTCATCGATAATCTGCTCCTCACCTGTGATGAGTGAGCACTCCACACCTTTGGCTTTGAGTGTTTCATACCCCTCAAGTGCGAGTAAACGCAAAGGTGCAAGGTAGTAGCCTGTATCTGCGTTTTGGAGTTTTTGCATCGCAGTGTAGGTTTTTCCACTGTTTGTCGGACCTATGTGAAGGGTGAGCTTTCTTCTAAGTTGCCTTGCAAGTGGGAAAAGATTTTTAAAATCTCTAATGGTGCGTTTCAAAAGCTCTTGGCGCTGTTTTTTGACAAGCTGTTCATGGATATTGTAGATAAATCTTCTTAGTGTTTTACGTTTTATCTTTGGGGTGAGCTGGAGTGTTTTTGGCAAAAGCTCCAAAAGGTGCTCATAAACCTTCTCATAAAGCTCCTCTTTGCTAAAGTGTAACAGCTCTGCATACCCTGCACACTCCTTGGACAACTCCTCAAGCTCTGCTGCAAAAAGGAGCTCATGCTCACTCTTTTGCTCCTTAAGCAATCCATCAAAGTTAAAACGCTCCCCTCTCCAGATAGCCTCTAAAAGAGAGTCAAGCTCAACATGCAACTCCAACTCATAGACAAACTCCTTTGTGGAGTAAGGCAATACACAGGTTTCATTGACATGAAGTACTACCTCCTCTTTGTGAAGCTCTACAAAATCAACATCTATCTTCTCTTTGATGATACTTTTGAGCTGTTTTACCCCTATCGGTGGGTAACTAAGGGTTGATTTTGGAGGAGCTGAGCGCAGTGCTGAGAGGATCTGCTCCCTTGTAAGGTAGGGGTGTGGATCTCTGAGTGATTCTAAAAATCTCTTTACTTTTTCTTGCTCTTTTTGTACACTCTCATCTTTATCTTTTTGTATCTTTTGTACTATTACATCTTCAGATTCTTCTTCTAAAAACTCATAGGTGTAAGGCTTTGTGTTGAGTGTGACTATCTTGTGAAAACTTGTATCAAAAAGCACATACTTGAGTGCTGCGTTAAACTCAAAGCTCTCATCTATCTCAAAATGCCCCTCACATATCTTCTCGATACGCTCTTTTTTTGCTTCAAAACGCAGATGGCGCAGTTTTGATTCCATCTTCTCTATCGTTATCTTTTTGGCTCGAACATGCTCAAACGCACCTCTGAGTTGCTGTGCTTCATCATCAGAGATATCAAGCTGTTCTAAAAGTTGTTCAATCTTTTGCTCTTTTTCAAAACTTGGCTCTTTTGGCTTGGAAGATGGATAGACAATGCCATTAGCCTCAAAAAAGTGCAAAATATCTTGACGAAGTGAACTATCTGCTTCACTCCACAACATCCTTAAGAGTTTAAGCATACTCTTTTTTGTATGTTCTATATCGTAGATACCAAGTGTAGCAAAGATCTCACTGAGTGTCTCAGATGGCACTCTCTCTATCCCTACATCAAAAGGATCATCATCAAAATATTTTCTTATTCTCTGGTTGATTTTGGTATTTTTTTTATTCTTTTTTCCCATAAGCTAATTTTATCTTATATTAGCTAACAAACTATATGCCTCTTTTAAACTCAGTTTTAGAGCCATAGATTATAATTTGACTATGAATTACCCAGATGAATGGACTCAAGAGGAGTTCTTAAAAAACAAAGCCAAACTTGAAGCTGATGGGGTTAAGGTGTATCTCATAGATACTATCCTCTCACCTATAGATAAAGCCGATACAACCCTCTACAACCCTTACGAGCTTCAAAAAAAACCCGCAGGGAGTGTGTTTGTATTTTACTGTGATACAGGCAAAGCTACAAAAGAGAGGCTCAAAGAGTACAAAACAAAGTTTCCCCACCACCACTGCATCTCACTCAAAGGGGGCAGAGGGTATTGGCGTAAAAATATGATGGTGCAAAGTGATTAGAGCAGTAGAGAGGTATAAACAACTCTTAGAACAACAAGCTTATTTTGAGGCGCATGAGGCTTTAGAGGAGCTATGGTTTCCAAGACGCTTTGAGGAAGATGATGAGATAAAACTTCTCAAAGGGTTTATCAATGCAGCTGTGAGTTTTGAGCTCAATAAACGTGGTAGAAAACTTCAAAGTAAAAAAGTGTGGGCAAATTACCTCAAATACAGGCAAAATATCTTCAAAGCAAAAAACAAAAAACTATTTTATGACCTCTCCCGTTTTGTAGAGCAACATCATAAAGAAAAAAATCACTTTTTACTCACATAGTTTTGCTATAATTAGCGACATTATTTTATGGACTATACAATGGAACTCTCAAACATTATAGATAAAGCTATATATTTTACAAGTGAATACAGCATAAAGATTGTTGCAGCACTACTCATCTTCTTTGTTGGGAAATGGAGTGTCAAAAAACTCACAGCACTTGCAAAAAAGCTTATGGAAAAAGCAAAAGTTGATCAGACACTTGTAGAGTTTAGTGAAAGTCTTATCTACTTTGGGTTACTGTTGATGGTGATACTTGCATCACTCAATGCACTTGGTGTCAATACCACTTCATTTATCGCGGTGCTTGGTGCGGCTTCACTTGCAGTTGGTTTAGCACTTCAAGGTTCACTTGCAAATATCGGAGCAGCTGTTCTTATCATCATATTTAGACCTTTTAAGGTTGGAGATTTTATCGATGCGGGTGGTGCAACAGGAACTGTTGAAGATATCAACCTTTTTTCAACTATCATCTCACCTGTTGATAACAGAACCATCATCGTACCAAACTCCTCCATCATAGGTGGAAACATAACAAACTTTTCACAAAAACCTCAACGTCGTCTCGATTTGACATTTGGTATCGGTTATGATGATGACCTAAAACTCGCAAAACAAATACTTATGGAGATTTTAGAAGCAGAAGAGAGAATACTTCAAGAACCTGCTCCATTTGTAGCAGTCAGCGAACTTGCAGACTCCTCTGTCAACTTTATCACTCGTGCATGGGTTGAGACTGCTGATTATTGGGATGTTCGTTTTGCTATGATAGAACAAGTCAAGCTTACATTTGATGAAAAGGGTATCTCCATCCCATACCCTCAACTTGATATACATTCAAAATCAAACTAACAAAAAGGATACAAATGATAAAAAAAATAATACTTAGTGCCGTAGTGGCATCTTCACTCGCAGTAACTGCTCAAGCAGATACAAAAAATGATGACAAACTTGTAACACATACAGAGTTAGGCTACATCAAAACAACAGGAAACACAGAAACACAAACTTTCAGCCTTGATACAAAATGGAAAAAAGGGTGGGAGAAACATATCTTTACATGGAGTTTTGATGGACAATATGCAGAAGATAACGACATTGAAAGTAAAAACAAATTTTTCACAGAGTTAGAGTATGACTACGAAATCACAGATAGATTTGCATTTGACTACCTTGCAGGGTATAAAAGTGACAAATTCTCAAACTTTGACTATCAATTCTATACTGGTCCTGGTGCGAAATATAAAGCTATAAAATCAGATGCACACAACCTTTCACTAGAAGGAAATATCCTCTACGCATACGATATGATTATGAAAGAGGTAACTGATGCAAGTGGTGCTGTTGTAAACTACCCATATACTGATGCTCAAGACCCAACATATGTTTCTCGTGATGCTTACTCAGATGATTATGCTGGTGTTAGACTCAAAGGTATCTATGAGTGGAAAATCTCTGATGTATATAAATTTAACCAAGAGCTAAGCTATAGAGCTGATATCTCTGAACTTACTAACTACTTTGTATTTTCAAAAACAGATCTCTCTGCAAAAATGACAGATATCCTCTCTGCAAGTTTAAGTTACAAGTTTGACTATGTCAATGAACCAGGAGACAAAAAAAGTACAGACAATACTTTTACTATCGGTCTTATCATCGACTACTAAAACTTCTTATGTCTCCCTTGTGGAGACACTCTCTTTGCTCCACCATACAAGAAACAAAAACGATAAAAACGCAAAAGCTGATGAGCTCAAAAACAGCAGTGTGTAAAAATGCTCGTAGATCCATCCAGAGATCAAAGCCCCACTCAAAGCTCCAAATCCATATGTTATACCTGAGAAAAACTGCTGTGCTAATGTCTTATCACTGTAAAGTTTATGCAGATAACTGATCGCACTTGAGTGAAAAAGTGCAAAACTAAACGCGTGAAGCGATTGAGCAATAAAAAGTAAAAAGATATGTTCTGGAAATGATGCCACAATGAGCCAGCGAAATACTGTTATAAATGTTGCGAGTTGTAAAATATGCAAAAGGTTGTTTTTTAAAAATTTCCCTTGATAGTACAACATTGCTATCTCACATAAAACACCAAAACTCCAAAGATATACTGTTGTATCCAGACTTATTCCATGATTGGTCTCATAGATAGTAAAGAAATTATAAAATGAACCAAAGCTCACCTGCATCAAAGTAAGCCCTATCCAAAGTTTGTAATCTTTAAAAATATTGATACTCTTTTGAGAATGTTGCTGCGTTTCTTTAACCACCTTGCATTTTTGCAAGATAAAAAAGGAGATAACAACACTAAAAAATGCAAAACTTACTAAAAAATCAAGAGCAACCATTTTAGAGCTGAGAAAATGTGCTAAAACCAATGCAACAAAAATAAACCCAACAGAGCCAAAAAGCCTTACTTTTCCATAGTTTTGTTGACCAATAGACTCAAGTGCCACTACTTCCATATAGGGCAGAACAAGACCAAGTCCAAGTCCAAGTGCAATGTTTGAACCCACTAAAAAAAAGTAATGCTCAATTGAGAGTTTAAATGCCAAACTAGCCAAGATCATAATCGCCAAAGCACCATACATCATCTTTGTATCAAGTCTAAAACCTCTCAGAAACACAAAAGGAAGCAAAAAACGGATCAAAGGAGCTGCTGCTAAGATAGTTCCTATCTCTACCCCACTATACCCACTCATATCAAGTACTTTGGGAATAAAAATAATATAAATCGCAACGATACCAAAGTAAAAAAAATAAAAAATGCTAAGTAAAAATGCCATGTGCAATTGTAACCTATATTTCAAGTAGATATGCTATAATCGTCACTATCTAAAAAAATCTAGGGATATAGACTATGCTAAAAGAGATGAAAGAGAACGATTTTATCGTCTCAAAAACAGACCTCAAGGGTCGTATCACTTATGTAAACAAGATCTTTATGGAGATGGCAGAGTATAAAGAAGCTGAACTTCTTGGAAAACCTCATAACATCATCCGTCACCAAGATATGCCAAGAGCAGTTTTTAAACTTTTATGGGATATGGTACAAAATGGTGAAGAGATCTTTGCTTATGTTATCAATAGAACAAAAAATGGTAATGACTACTGGGTATATGCAAACATAACACCCTCGTATGACAGGAACAAAAACCTCATTGGGTACTACTCTGTAAGGCGCAGACCAAATCCTGCAGCACTAGAGATTATAAAACCACTCTATGCAAAAATGCTCAATGCAGAAGCATCAGGGGGGATGGAAGCATCAACAAAAATCCTCACAGATTTACTACACGAAAAAGGAGTAGGTTACAATGAACTTATCATCGACATTCAAGGATAACAAAACACTGCTACTCCTTCTTACACTTGTAGGTGTAGTGATCTATGCACTCATTGATGCAAACTATATTGAAGCAATAGTTGTTGCTGTTGTTATGGTAGTTGCACTCTTTTTACCAAATGGTTCTCGTATCAACAAAGATTCTAAACTCACTCAAGATATGCAAAAAGTTCTTCGTGATGCTGCTGCTGGAAATCTTGAGGGGCGTGTAACACACATCCCTGATGATGGAAGTGCAGAGTCTGAGTTTGCATGGGCACTCAACGATGTACTTGATCAACTTGAAGCATTTATGCGTGATGCTGCAATAACTATCGAAAATGCAGCAGTTG
>Ga0256837_1000553_pt1 | contig 30852 bp, 42 predicted proteins | sample 4562384metaG_FD_185976 | JGI IMG/M metagenome (GOLD analysis project Ga0256837, IMG submission 185976) | Hydrothermal vent microbial communities from Guaymas Basin, Mexico - 4561-384 | ecosystem: Environmental > Aquatic > Marine > Hydrothermal vents | place: Mexico: Guaymas Basin | collected... | reverse complement strand
AAAAAAAAACATTATAATAACAATACATAAGTTGAAAAACTCATAAATCAACTTATAAAAAACAAAATAAAAAGGACACACAATGACAAACTTAAATAGAATAATTTTGGAAAATGATTTTAATATTAACTTCCATAGTAAATATAAAGAAAACAGAGCAAAAATAGAAGAAATACAAGAACATATAATATCAAACAAAGATGATTTTGAAACTATTAGTTATTTGTATTTTAATTTTAAAAATGGTGTTTATAAAAAAATAATAAATGATAAATATATAGAATATTCATTTGAAAAGATTTTAAAAGATATGTTAGAGGAACATATTAAAGAACATTATTATAATGTTTTAAAAACATTTAAAGAAGAAGAACAAAACTCTATTTTTTTATATAATTATTTTTTAGATTATGATTATGAATTAATATTTGACAGCAGTAAGAATAGATATTATTTTAAAAATATATCTGAAGATTTTCAACTATCAGAAATATTCTTTAAAGAAATATTAAAATTAGTAAGAAATATATAAATTTCTTTAAAATTAAGATAAAAATAAAAAAAATCTATTATAATATATATACAAACAAACAAAAAAGGACAAAAAAATGAAAAACTTATTAACAAAAGAAAACTTAGAAAATTACATAAATAGTTTAATAAAAATAGAAAATATTGAGTTAAGTGAAGGAGAAAATCACTTAATTCAATATACTTATAGTAATTTAAATGACTTTGGTAATATTTATTTAATAAAAAGAAATTTTGAAAGAAATAAATATAAAGATATATTAAAAAATGATACTTTAAAAGAAAATTTAAAAAAATATATAGATATTGCTTATGAGATACAATTAGTTAAAGAATATAAAGAATTTTTTAACTTTGAAAAGAAAACAGATGTAAAAATAAAAGATAAATTAACAAATGAAGAATATTATATAAGATATAATCCAGTTCATGATTATTTTTGGGAATCTAAAGCATTAGGAGTTGCTTTTGGAAATACTGGTAAAAAAGATATAGAAAAAGAAGAATATAATGTATTTATTAAAACATTATTATCAATGTTAAACAACAAAAAAAGTTATTTTTATGATATATTATAAAAAAAGAATATATCATAGGATAAAAAATGAAAGAAGAAAAAGAATATTTGACAACTGAAGAAATAGAAAAAAAGTTCAAATATAATATTATTGAACAGTATGAGAATATGGTTTATAAATTTGCTATTTCTTTTTCTAAAAAATCAAAACAGAACATACACGATTTATTGCAAGAAGCTTGGATAAGTGTAATAATAGCACATTCAAAATATGATGAAACAAAAGGAATGAAGATAACTTCTTTTGTATATTCTTCAATATATAATTCTTTATATAAATTTACAATTGAAAACCATGATATAGTTCATATTCCTTGGGTTACTAAATTTTGGGAAAAATATGGATATAATAAACTTAAAGTTGATAAATATGAGAAAGAATTAAAGAAAGATTTGAAAAATAAAAAGATAACAGAAAAAGAATATGAAGAATTATTAAATAAATGCAAAGAAGAGAATAAGATTAAAAAAAATTTTGAATTATTTGAGAGTGAGATAGAAGATAAAGATAAAGGTATAACTCTTGATACTTATATATTAGATAACACAGAAGAAAGAAAAAAAACTCCTATTTTAGATGTTATATTTGAATGTTATGAGGCAAAAAAAATAACAGAAAAAGAATTAAAATATATTGAAGATTTTTTATCTGGTAAAACAAAAAAAATAAATAATAATATTAAAAATATAATATTAAAAATAAAAAAATATCTAAAAGATAACAATTTAGAAAATTTATTTTAAAATTAACTTAAAAAATTTTTTTTTTAGTTATAATGTATATAAGAAAGTTGAAAAACTTTTAAAAAAATTAAAACAAAAAGGACAAACAATGAATATGTATATTAAAGAAATGGAAGAAGTTCTAGACTTGGAGGCTCAAAAAATGACAAACTTAGAATATTTTTTAAATGAAAAAACAGCAGTTCATAAAAATAGAAAATTTGAAAGACAAAATGAGATTGAAGACTTTATTAAAAAAGTTGGATATATTGAAGGATATAAAGATAATACAGGTAATGATTATTTTTTAACAGAACAAGAACAGAACAAAATTCTAACAGATATTAAAAAAACTATATTTTATGATACAAAAGCGAGAATGTTTATAAGAGTTGATGTTGAAGATAATAAAAATGAAATAAAATATTATTCAAAATTAGATTTATTAAAATTAATAAAACAAGTTTATTATCCAAATTCTTTTGTTAATATTATGCTACCAAATAAGAGAAAAAAAGAGGATTATTTTGTATGTAATATAGAAAAGGCACTAATACACATAATGGATGAAAATACAATAGAAAATATTAGTTTTAAGTTCAACTTTTTTGGAAGAAATGAAGCAATAAAAGAAAAATCAAATCTTATTATATATAATAATGATATATTATTTTTTGAGCTAGAAGATTTAACAGAGAAGAATTTAGAAGATGCACCAGAAGTATTAAAAGAATATCTTGATTTCAATCCAGTATTTGATACATTTAATAAATTAATTGTTGCAAGTATGTTCACTAGCAATAGAAAAACAAGCTTTTTTGATTTACATTTTCCAGCAAATTTTGGTAAATCTTTTATGTTATCGATATATAAAGAGCTTGGAGTTGCAGGAGAAGTTGAATTTGAAAATCTTTTAGTAGAAAGAAGTGCAACAAGCCCAGAAATGATAGTAGGAAAAATGTTTATATATGAAGATGAATTTAAAATTTTTAAATCTGGTATGAAAAAAATAACAAATGAAGTTTCTATATCTGCAAAAAATAGATTAAAAATGGAAGTTCCAGTATTTTCAAAAGTTATGCTACATGCTGAAACAGTAAATTCTTTTAAAGGTTTTGTGGATAAACAAATACAAGAAAGAATAACATCTTATAGTTTAGAAGATACAGGAAGATTAAATGATTTAGAAATGTTTAAAAAAATAGGTTCTATGTCTTATAAAAGAATTTTAAAACATTATGCACTTGTTAGTATAAAAAGAGAAATAGATATGTATAAAAAATTAGGAGAAGAAAAATCAGAATTAAAAGCAATAGAATTTCTTAATAGTGAATTCAAAAAAAATAATCTTGGTATTGATAATGATTTAATGACAAATTTAAAATTATTTTTTAAAGATAGATTACAAACAATAGCAATAGATATATTAGCAGATGATTATTATACAAAATATTCAGATTTTATATATGTAAAAGAAATGCATAATGAAGATTTAGAAATGTTTATAGTAAGACCAAAAGAATTATTTTTAAAATTAATAAAAGAAAGTGAAGATAATAATTTTAAAAAGACAAGTATATATAAAGCAGATAAATTTGAAGAACTATTAGGTGGAAAACTTAAAATGCATAAACACCCATATTATAAAACAACTAAAAGATGTATAAGATTAAAATTAAAAGAAGATTTAGACTTAATTGTTTAAGTCTTTTTCTTTTCTATCTTTACAACTGTATTATTTTGTTCTTCTTTTTTATGTATAATTTTATCAAAAAAGAATTGTCCAAGAGAAACTATCATTAATCCAACTAATGTTCTATTTATCCATTTATTTCGTTCTTCTAAGTTAGTTGTTCTTTTCTCTACATTTATAAATTGTTCATTTAAAACAGCATTTTTTTGTTCAATAACAGTTAATTTTTCTAATACATTTGTTATCTTTTCTAATGTTTTTTCTAATGTATTAATTGACATTTTTTGTTCATGTAGATTAATATCAATTTCTATAACTTTATTTACTAATGCTTCATTATCCATTTATTTTTACCTCTGATAGTTTTAATTCATTCTTTAATATAAAAATAGCATCTTGTAAATATATTTCACTTAATTCAAAAGAATATTTTTTTGCTATATCTTTTGTTATACCAAAGTTTTCTTTATTTAAAAATTTTTTTAATATATCTTTGTTATTTTCCATTATTTTTCTTTATTATAAATTTCAACTATATATTTAGATTGATTATTATTTTTAATTGAATAATTATATTTATTTATATTATAATTTTTATAAGAACAACCATAAAAAGAAGATAAAATGAATATATTTATTATAAATTTATTAAAAATATCTATCTTTTTCATATATTATCTCCTTTTTGCTATTGAAGCACCAAAATAAGCTGAAACAATTGTTAAAAATGCTATTGTTATTTCTTTTGTTAAAACTCCACCTTTTAGTGTCTTATAAGTTTCTGATACTGTTTCAGTAGTAAAAACCCAAAACCAAGTATTTTTAATAGTTTCAGTTACTGGAACATTAATTAAATGATTTTCAGGCATAAAAACAACTGCTGCAATAGTAAAAACAATAACAAAAGAAATAACTCTTTTTGTAAATGATAAACCTGGAACACTTTTTTCCATATTTAATAACATTTTAGATTGTTCTTTTATAAAACCTAGTTCTGCCATTTTTCTATTATGCTTTTCTTGTGCTGCTTGTCTTTTATCTGCCATATAATCACTGACAAATTTAGTAACAGCACCAAAAGTACCACCTGATATCATTCCTATTAATTCTGAAGTTATACTCATAATATTTCCTTTTCTATTATATTAAATATTTTTTTATTTTTTATTATATTGTCTATATTAATAAAATGATTAAAACAATTATATTTATTAATTTTATTATTATTTTTAAAATAATTTATATCTTTTTTTAATATTTTATAATAAAAAAACCATTTTAGTATATCTTTATAATTATATTTAGTATTATTAACTTTTATAAAATATTCTAATATTTTTTTAGATTGTTCTTTTGTTATATCTATATAATAAATGTCTGTATCTTTTACTAAGTAAGATAAATATTCATTACTTACAAAATTACCATCATAATAACTTCTTAAAAAATAATTTTCCTCACAAAATTCAAGTTCATATTCAATATGATAATATTTAGTATTAAATAAAAAAGAAATTAATTTTTGATATAATTTATTTGGATTAGAATATAAATAAATTTTAAGCATATTTTATTGATTCCTTATATTTGCTATATTTTGTATGCATAAGTTCTTTTCAGTTAAAATATTGCTATATTTAACTAAATTATCATACATTTTATCTTCTAATATTAATTTTTCATCAGAATTAACTTGATTATTTAAAATTAATTTTTGATATCCTTCATTTATATCATTTAAAATTCTCATTTCTTTTTCTATATTTATAATTCTTAAATTATTTTCATCAATTAAATTTTGTTCTTTTATTGTCATTTTTTTTCCTTTTTTTAAGCTTCATAAGTTACTAATATTGAAAATGGTTTAGATAAAACATTCGCAGAATTTGAAGAAACATTTGTTATTATAAAATTAGTTCCATCATGTTTTATTGAAACTTGATAACCTGTATCACTTGTATGATTTTCAGGTATTCCTGAATCTGTTGCATCTTCTACTTTTAATTTAAAACTAATTATTTTTGAACCTGTTAAGTTATGTGCTACTGTTACTATGTCTCCTTCTGCTGCACCAGTTGTCCCTGTTATCTTTTTAAGTTTTATACTAGGAGATAAATCACCTAATGCTGTAAATTCTAAAATATTTATTAAACTAGGATTTATAGACATTCGTGTAGTTGTACCAGTTTGTAGTTGAATACTATCAGAAGAGTTTAAAGTTACAGTATTAGCAGTAGAAACTCTAAAAGTTCCTGTTGGTGTAAAACTTATATTTGGACCTATATAACTTCTTATTGTTCCATTTTCTGCAAAATTTATATTATTTCCAAAAGCATCTATTGTTAATTCACCAGAAGATTTGGAATATATTTTATCTGCATAAATATAAGTAAAATAACCTCTTCCCCAAGTCTTATCAGAAGCTCCTAAATTTCTTGACCAGTTTACATCTGGTATTATACTTTGGTCAACAGCAGAAAAATCAACGCTACCAGTAACATTTATTATTGTTCCTGTATCATCTTTATAATAAAGAATATTTGTATCAGTAGCATAATAAAAATCACCATTTTCTGTGTTTGTATCTTTATCAGCATCTAAACCTTGAATAATTCCTCCTATTACTTCTAATAATTGAGTTCCATCATCATAATAAAATTTTAATTTATCAGTAGTAAAATACATTCTATCACCAACAAAAACAGTTGGCAATTCAGCATAAGTTATAAATTGTATAGTTGAAATATCTAGTTTTTGCATATTACTATTGAAAATGCTTCTCCAATTTATTGAGCCTAATTCAATAGTCTTTAAACCATTATTTAATGTTGCCATTTTTTTCCTTTTTTAAATTTCTTTTCTTATGTATTTAATATATCATAAGGAAGACTTTTTTTATTATTAATGATATTATATAAATAAAAATATTCTATAACTTCATAACTTCCTAGTATGCCAGTATCTACTGATAAATCTTGCGAATAATTTTCATATATTATATAATCTGTATCACTTGCTAATACTTTATATTTAGCAGTTATATAAAAAATTTGATTTTCTTCTACTTTATTTTCATCTGCTGAATTAAATGTGATTGTATCAGGGTCTTGATAACTTGCTCCATTTTCTTTTCTGAAATATGTTGGATAAAAAGAAACATTACCAGTTGATTTATCCCATATAACTTGTTCAACTTTATAAGGTTTAATGTAAAAATCATCATAATTTTCAGTTTGAATATAAAATTTATTTGAACTATTAAAATCATTGTTTAAAGTTACATTAAATTCTAATTCTTTTCCATTTATATGGTTTTCAAAATTTATTGTTGAATATTCTGTATTTATAAACCAAACAATATCTTCAATATAATAAGAACTTACTTCTATATTATTTATATTTCTTATACATTCATTTATAGAAACAGTAAAATCATCAATAAATTTTAAAGATTTATAAACAATTATTTCACCATTTATAGAAACACTATATTGACCTTTTTGATAATCTTCATCAGTTGATTCATGTTCTACCATATAACTTTGTCTTTCTAATATTATTTTATCTTCTATATAATTATATCCTATTCCTCCATTCTCATAAGTATCTTGAAATAATAAATCTTGTTTTAATTTTGTATAATTTTCTATTTTTTGGTTTGATTGAACTCCATTACTTGTGATAGTGTCAAAAGTTACTTTCGAATTATCATCAGCATTGTCTAAAAATAAAATTTCTGGATTTTCAGAAGATAACATATCTCTATTTAATTTTACAACTTGACTTAATAATTTCATATTAAAATTAATATTATAGTCTTTTAAATCTGCTTTTGGTTGTTGAACATCTGTTAAATCAAAATCTCCTGCATTAAAAATATCTTCTACGCATTTAATTTCATAATAATTTTTTTCAAAATCATCAGCTCCTATTTCCATTATTCTAAGAACCATATTCTCAATTCCTAAAACTTTATTTGAAAATTTTATAACATCTAAAGGTTTAAAATGTAAATTATTTGGTATCTTCATTGTAACATTAAATAAAGGATAAGAATATTTTTTTAATTCTCTATTTAAAACAGTTTTTGCTAATTCTTGATTAGTTATTGCCATCATTGTCACTATTTGGTTATTTTCTTTATTTGATAATTTTTTTACTGTAAGATTTTCTTTATTTATACTAGTTTTTTTAAAATTATCATTTGAAGTATATTCTAATGTTAAATTTGTTGCTAATGTATTCCAGTCAGGTTTTTTCATTTTAACATCTTTTGTATTACTATCATCTAATAAAATAAGTTCATTTATATTATAGTCATATCTTATTATTCTTAAAGTATATTTACCAATAAGTGTATCAAAATATAAACTTCCGTCAATATGTCTTAATATTTCTTCTATCCATTTTTTCATAGTATCAGAAGAAGTTATAGAAAAAGATAAACCAAAACCTTCATTTTTTAATTTTATAGCAATATCAATAAAAGAATTTTTATCTATTAAACTTTCTTCTATCTTTCCTAATTCTGTAAGCATATGATATAAAACAACAGCAGGATTAGCTTCTCCATTAATATCATCTAATAATTCTCCATTTTTATACCAACCTAGAATATTTGTTCTTTTTACTTTTATTTTATAATTTGGAATACTATTAACATTATCACCCATAAAAGCATCTTCAAAAAATAAATAAGCTACTTTCTTATATTTTAATTTAAAACCTGTTTTTGCTGCCATATAAGCATTATAAAATTTATTGTCTCCAAAATATGAAATAATTTTTGATAATCCAGCATTACTAGGATATTGAGTTGATTTAATTCCAGTGTTCATTTTAGATATATTACTTTCTGTATTAAAAGTTGATATCTTATTATCTCCAATCCATAATTCTTGAAATTCGTCTATCTTACTTGCTACTGCTAATGCAAACGTAGCAAAAACAGCTTGTCCTACTGGTTGCTTTGGTTGTTTTTTTGAACCCATATCTTTCCTTTTATCTTTTATTTATATAATATATCATATTACATATATATTATTTCATTTCTTAAATTGTCAGCATAAAAACAATTTGCTCCACCAACTAATACAGTTCCATATACTTCTTGAACAACTCTTCCTTCATCTGCTGTTGGAAATTGAAACTTATCAAGATTTGGCAATTCTGCTTCTGGCATTTGAGGTTTTGGTGCAAATAAAACAACTGCAACTGTTACAATAGCATATAATAAAAATAACCACATTTTTTAACTCCTTTTTATATTTTTAAGAATGGATCTGATTTTGGAACAAATGGAAAGCCTCCAAAATTTTCTAAATTATTAAATTTATTTTTACATTCATTAATTGTTTTAGAACAACCAGGATAAATATAAATATCACCTGTAAAACTTGTATTTTTAATAGGATACAAAAATTTTATTATATCTGTATTATGTGAAATTATATAATTATTTTGGTTATCTATAATACAAAAACCATTTGAAAAATAATTTATATCTGGTGCTGTTATTAATAATTGTATTTCTAAATTTGAATTTATTTGATATTCTGTATTATTATATATTACCTTTCTATCTTCTTCTAATATTCCACAGTCTTTACTATATAAATCATAGCTACAACTTGGAGAAAAATTATTTTTTGGTATATTGTTAGATAATATAGAAATAATATTAGAAACTTTTATTTTCATATTATGTTTTTTTAAATTAAATTCAACATTAGAAACTTTACCAGTATATAAACTTTCTCCTTTATCATTATATAAATAAACAAAAATAGAATCATTTGGATTAATAAAAATAAATTCATCAAAAGGTTTCATACTAATAGGAACTTCAAAATCAAAATTATCTTTTTCTATACTATCTATTGAAATCTCTGACCTTTGAATAGCTCTTGGATAAAAAGTTATACCATCAACGACAGAATCAATATTATTAACAGTAAATTCTTTATTTGAACTTGTATAATAATATTCATTTTGTCCATCTTTAATTCTATATAATTCTATCATTAAAATACCTTTTTTTAAAAATTTTATATTTTGATGATATTATAAAACTAAATATATTCTTTTTTAATAATATTTAAATTTAAATCAGTTTTAACATATAAAAATGTATAATTCTCTAAATTTTTCATTAATGGAACAATAAATAAAATATAAGTATCATTTATTATATGTATATTTGTATCATAAGTATAACATAAAGCTAAATTTATTGTTGGAGTTGTTAAATTACCAGTACCTAAATTACTATCTTGAACATAAGCACTTTCTATTGGATCAGTTTCTGTATATGTTATATTGTCTAATTCAGTATCAATTAAAAAAGAAAATTTATTTGTTCCATCTAATTCTGATTTTTCAAATTCTATCTTTTTTAAATATGTATAATCATCATAATTTACTTGAGTCTTATGTTTTACACCTATTTTATATTTAACATTATTAATATTAAATATTCTGTTAGAAAAAATATCATAATTATTTGAAATAGTTTCAAAAGTTTTTGAATGTGTTGTTGGTAAATTTCTATTAAAAATTTCTGATATTTTTAAAGACATATAAGAACTTTGACTTGAATTTTTTAAATTATGCATTAAAATATACAAATCATTATTTTCAGTAAAAATTTTTATATTACCAGTCATATAACTATTATATAATAAACCATATCCTTCTGTTTCAGAATTATAAATTAATGTATCAAATAAAATTTCATAATTTGAATTTCTATAAACTCTTAAATAATATTGACTTGTATATAAACCAGTATAAAATTGAGCTGTAAAACTTTCTCCATTTCTTGTAAATGTTTGATTATTAAAAAATCTTGTTCTATTTTGCATAAATAAAAGTTTTATATCTTTTTCTTGAACTGAATATGTAGAATTATCTAAGTTAAAAGAATATTTTAACTTTTTATTAAAAAAAACTTTATATAAAACTGGAATACCATTTTCAATTATTAAACTTTCGTGTTCTTCTTGTTTATCTTTATATAATAAATATAAATCACTTAAATTACCATATTCATCAGTATATTTTTCTTTTTCTGTAAATAAATCTATATAATCTTGAATATTTGTATTAAAATAATAATTTTTTATTAAAACACCTTTTAAATCTAATTGTGAAATTAAAACTTTGTTATTTATTCTTATTAATAAATAAATATTTATATTATCTGTGTAAACATGAAAAGTTTGTATCTTTTCTCCATATACTTCTGAATAAGGCAAAAAATCATTAAATATAACTTCTGAAAATTCTATTCCTGAAATTTTATCATATGTTATTATTCTTACATTTATATTTAAATCTGTTCCAATAATAAAACTTTTTGGTGTTAATGTTAAAATATAATCATTAAATTCTATTGATTTAGATTTTATTGTATAACCTTCTTTAAAAGTGTACTTATATGTATCAGACAAAGAATATTCAGTAAATCTTCCAGTTAATATTCTATCACCAATAAAAATAGGTTTTTCATATGTTTCTAAATCTATTGTTTCAATAACCGGTGAAGGAAATATATCAATATTAGCAATAACACCTATTGTTGTTTTTGCTTTTATTCTTGCCTTATATAAATCTTCATTAATCATATTAAATTGAATACCTTTTTGGTCTAAATAACATAATTTAACAAGATTTAAAAAATAATTTTTATTTACATCATAGTTTAATGTTGATATATCATTTTCAAGTTCTAATATTGTAAAATTTGTATCATTATTATCTATTGAAATAATTTTTGAAATTCCAACTATATTATTTTCATCTTTTATCTTTATATAAATATCATTATTAGTATCTAATAATAAATTATTTTTTTTAACTTTTATTGTATTTGCATCAATTTCTAATGGTACTTCTGTTTCAAATAATTCAAGTAAAAATTCAACCCAAAAATAATCTTTTGAAACTTGCTTATATAAATTATATTTTTCTTCTTTATTTAATAAAAAATCAATATTAAAATTAAAAATATTTTTACTATCTACGTATTTTTCTATCTTGTTATAATTTTTTCCTAATAGATTGAAATCATTATTTATTGTTTCACTTATCTTTGTTATTGTTTCTATATTTAATAGTTCATAATCAGTGTATATATTCATTATAACTCACTTCCTTTTATATTAAACTCCCAAAATGTGTTAGAAGTCTTATTTATTGTTATTTGTTTATTTAATGTCATTATCTTACCAGTTATTAATAAATCTTTATCATTTATATTTATATCATTTTGTAAAGTTATTTGTTTATTTATACTATCTATTGCAATAATTGTTTCATATTTTAAATTTTTAGTATCTTTTCCAAAACATAAAACATCACCTGGCTTTGTCCAAGGTTCTACAAAATCACCATTTACAATATTTGTTGTTTCTGTTACTGTTGCTTTTGTAGTTGTACTAAACAAAGGAAAAACAATTAATTCAGTTATATTTTTTGAAAGAAATTTTTCTAATTCTTTTATTTCATTATAATTTTTTGCTACTATTGTTTCAGTTATTGTAAATTTTGGTACAATTTCTATTTTTCTTCTACTTGTATATTTTTCTTTTGACTCAAAAGTAGAAAATTCTAATGTGATATATTCTCTTATACTATCTTTCTTTGCTATATGTCTTATTATATCCATTTTCTTCCTTTATAATTTAAAAATTTTTTCTGAATATCTTGTTTTTATTATATTATTTTAACTATTTGAAATTTCTTTTATTAAACTTCTTCCACTTCTTGAATTTAATTGTCTTTCTAATGCTTCTTCCATATTATTAACAATAATAACTTCGACATTTCCATTTGTTGTTGTTTCACCTCTATTTAATTTATCTAATGCAGACATTCCTCTTCTTGATAATACACCTTCACCAGTTTGAAGTGTTGCATCAACTTCATTACTTAAAGAACCATTATTTGTAACTAAACCTCCATCATGATATTTTGGTTGATATGTTTGTGAAGATATCTGTGCTACTTGTGCTAAACCAGAAGCTAATTGAACACCTGCCATTATTGGTCCTAATACTGGACCTCCTTCTGCTAATGCTTTAGAAGCTCCAAGATAAGCATTAATTGTAGCAGAAGCAATAGCAAAAGCTTTCTGTGCTTCAAAACTTCCTTTTGATTGTTTACCCATTACAGTATCAAAAGATTGAAAAATAGAAGCAATACCTTCTAAACCAGTTGCAATATTTGATAATTCTTGTTTCTTACTATCTTCTACTTGTTTTCTTATTGCTAATATTTTATCTGCTTTTGCTCGTTCTAATTCTATTTCTGTTTGTGCAAATTGTTCTTTTGTTAAAATTTCTAAATTTAATTTTTCTTCTAATATAGAAATTTTTTCATCATAAAATGTGTTTATTTCTTCTAATTTTTTCTGGTTTTGTTCTTCTTGTGTCATTCCTTGTGTTAAATCAATAGGACTTTCTCCTAATGCTGAAATTCTACTATCTATTGAACTTAATGTTTGTTGCTCTTTTAATTGTTTTTCTTTTTCTAATTTATCTTTTAATAAATTATATTCAACTTCATATTTATCATTTATTGCTTGTATTAATTTAGGATTTTTAACACTTTCTAATTCTTTTTGTTTTGCTTCTTCTAATAATAAAAATTCTTTTTCTTTACCTGCTTTTAAAATTTCAATTTCTCTATTAATTTCTTCTATTTTTTTATTTAATTTTTCTTTATTATTTTTTTCAATTACTTTTAATTGTTTTTCAAATTCTTTTGATTGTCTTTTTAATACTTCATCTTGTAATTTAAGACCTTTTTGTTTTAAAGTATCATAATATTTAACAGTAGCATTATTTAATTCTTCTAGACTTTTTGTATCACTTATAGTTTCTTGATATTGACTTGTTAAAGCATTAACTGTTTTAACAGAATCAGCAAGTTCTTTATTACTTTGTTCTATTTCTTTATTTTTTTCAATTATTTTTTCACCAGCTTTAACATCTGTATCTTCTAATAAAAATTTATTTACTTTTGCAGGTTGTAAATTATTTTGTTTTAAATATTCTTCTTCTCTTTTTTTAGTTATCTTATTAAATTCTTCTATATAAGTTTTAGCAAATATTTTTAAATCTTTTAATATTCTATTTGATATTCTTTCTTTAAATATTCTTGCAGTTTGTGAAAATGTATCTTCTAAACTTTTATTAACACTTCCAAATTGTTCTTTCATTGCTTCTGCTGTATCTTCTGCTGTTTTTAATAATTTTGTTTTTAATTTACCTTCTGCTGTTGTATATTGTACTAATATTCCATCAGTTGTTTTAGTTACTGCTTTAAAATAATCATCTAGTGTAGCTTCTTCTCCATTTAAAACTGCTCTAAATTGTTCTGTAACTGTTACTATATTTTGATTTGTTGCAATTGCTGTTCCAGTTATAGTATTTAATAAATCTTTTGAGAATTTAATATTTTGACTTCTTAATAAATTATAACTTTCTGCTATATCTTGTGGATCAAAGTATGTTATTCCTTTAAAATTTTTAATTATTTCAAAATCTCTTTTTACTTTTTCAGAATTTTTAGAAGTAGCTTTCATTATAGCATTTAATCTACTCCATTCTTCATTTGTTCTATATAAGTCTGTTGCTAATGCTCCTAATGAAATACCTGCTACTATTTTTGATAATGAACTAAAAGAAACAGATAAATCTGAAACTTTTTTTGTTGATTTTATTGCTGATTCACCTATGTTATTTACACTTTTAGAAGCTTTATTCCCTTTTTTACTTGTTTCTTCAAGTTTTTCATTCATTTGTTTTATTTCTAAATTGCCATTTCCTGAAACATTTATTTTTAATGTTATTGTTTCATTATTTCTTGCCATAAAATTTTCCTTTTTTCTTTTTGATAATCATTATCATTTAAAAATTTTTTCTCTATATAATGATTTTATTTATTATTTTAATTATATTACACATTAAATTTTATTTTTAATTTCTTCTCTTTTATTATTAGCCCAAATATTAGATAATTGTAGAAATAGTGGTAAAGTAGTCTTTAAGTCATAACCATGGAGTTTTAGTAGTGTTTTTGTAGCAATAAAGTTCTTATTTAAAATAATCCCATCTGAATAATCCCAAGGAATTAATAAAAATATTTCTGATAATTCTTTTAATTCATAATCATCTTCTAAAAATTCTATATAATTTTCATCTTCTATATCTAATTTTAAATATTCTTCTTTATTTTCTATTATGTATTTATTAAGTGAACCGTCATCTTTTGAATTCTGCTCAGTCCACTTAAAAAGTCTTTTTATTTTTTTTTTAGATAAAGTTCTTCATTAACAGAACCTATAATCTCTGTTATTTGTTCTATATCTAAATTATCAATTAATAAATTAAAAATTTTTTCTTTATCTTTATTTAATCTTAACATTGATTTAAACATATCAATTATTAATTTATCTTGTCCGACATTTGAAGCAGTAGGAGTTGTAAAAATTACTTCTATTTCTTCATTATCAATTTCTAATAATATTGTAGTCTTTCTTTTAGTTTCTTTTGTTTTAAAACTTAATTTTTTCATTTTGTGATATCCTTTTTTAATTTAAAAATTATTTTTATATAGTATATCACAAAATTATTATTTTATGCTTCTGCAATTATTATTTTTATATTGTCATCACCTAAATCATTTTGACATCTAAAATTTCTTACTACTGTTTGTCTTCCAGCATCGTCTCCATCAGTATTTGTTAATAATTTTGCTTGACTTATAACAATTGTTATTTCATGTGTTTCATCAGAATTTGTAGCACCTATAACTATTTCTTTAAGTGTTCCTGCTTCAAAATCTTGCCAATTTGAAATATCATTTTTTAACTTTAATGCTGTAACTTCTAATTGATAATCATAATCTGTCATATCAAATTGTCCTAAACCTATTGCATATGTATCTTGTAATTCTGTATTTTGATTTAATGTAAAAGATTGTAAATTAACAATATTTCCAGCTTCTGTATATCCTTGTATTTTACATAGAATAAATAATTCTCCACTATCTAAAACAGCATCAGGTTCAGTTGGTGCTGATATTGTTGGAACTAAATCAGTATATGCTGAATTATTAAAAGTTATTGCTAATGGTTTTCCTACTTCACCAGATATTGTTAAAGAGTTTTTTGCACCTGTTATTGTTCTTTTAACATCTTCTTTATAAAAATTCATTATTGAATTATCATTTGCATTTGAGTCTGGTGTATATTCAACTCCTATACCTATACCTAATTGTGCTGATTTCATACCAGATTGTTTTAATAATGTATCTAATATAGAATAATATTCATCTGTTCCACCATTATCATAAGTAATTAATTTACTTGTTAAATATGTTTCAATATTAAAATTAACAGTTGTATGACATTTATCATTATAATTTCTTTTACTTCCCATTTTTGAAGTAATTAAATTTATATCTTCACCAACTGCTTCTGGATTTATATCTATAACATTTGTAACTGGTATTGAATCATAATTTGCATTATCATAACTTCTTTGAATTGATAAAAGTTGTTTTTTTGACTTACCTATTGCCATTTTATTTCCTTTTGTTTTGTTTAATTATTTCTTATAATGATATTATAAAAAAATTTTTAAATTGTATATACTGTATCACAACTAACAATGACACCAAATTCATTGTCTGTATCAGATATTTCAAACTCTATATTAGTTATATTTATTTCACAAACATAATTTTTGATATAATTTATAAATTTTTCCAAAAAGTCTTGTTCTAACTTTTCATATCCATTATATTTTTTGTCTATATCAAAATACATTATATCAAAAGATAATGTTCCTGTTAATAAATCATCACTAGAAAAATTTATATTTTCTATTAATATTAATGGTAAATCAGCAAAATTCTTTCTATTTTCTAATGTTTGTGTTAAACCAACTGAAGTCTTTATCTTATTAAATTCTGGATTTTTATCTTTAAAATCTTGTAATAAATCTTTTAAATATTGTGTTATCATTTTAATAATCCTTTAAGTATTCTTTTTTTTATAACTTCAAATTGCTTTGTCTTATTCATTGGAATAAATTTTCTTGAATCTATTCCTCTACTTGTTCCATATTGATTAAAAATTCCATATAATAATAAAGAAATATTATTTTTTTTATATTTAATAGATTTATATAAATCTCCTGTATCATACAAAATCTTATTTTTTCTTTTTGTCTTTCTTTTCTTAAATTTTTTATAATTAGCATCTTTTCCAGACTTAATATTTTTTTTAGCTTGTATTGCTATATATTTAGCCATAATATTTGAAATTTTTTTATTATCTAGTCTTTTATCTAATTTTCTTAATATTCTAGATTTTTTCATATTATTAACCTGAATATGAAGTAGTTATTGAACCATTAAATTTATCTGGTGTTCCATTATCTAACATTGATTTTATAAATTTTTTTAAAAAATCTTTTGAATCTTCACATAAACTTGTTATAAATCTTTCGTCTTCTTCTATATTATAACTTGTTTCATTATAATATTTACATACTATTGTTTTTAATGTAAGCTCTTTAAACAAAGGACTGTTTTGTACCTCTTCAGTTGTTCCATCTATTCCTGCCATTTGTAATTCATTTAATAAAATTTGTGCTACTGATAATATATATTCATCAAATACTGTATTATCTCTTTCATATCCTGCATATTCTGATATAACTGGCATATATTCAATTATGTCTTGTCCTGTTAATATTAACATTATTTATCCTTTGTTTGTTTTTTTTCTTTTTGATAATCATTATCATTTGAAAATTTTTTCTGAATATCTTGTTCTTCTTTAATTTTATTATTATTTTTTTTCTTTGTGGATTTTTTTTCTTTGTAGATTTTATAATGTGGATTTTTTTCTAATTGTGTAGGAACAAATAAATCTAATATATAGAAGACTAAATTTGTTTTTGTATTTATTATTTTTGTTTTTTTCATAATTTCCCTTTTATGTTTTTTATATTATATCATAAAAGAGAAATTTTTTAATATTTAATTAACAATAAACACTATGCAGCATCTATTGTTAATGTTCCACCTTTTTTAGAATTGAAAACTGCTGAACCATATACATAAAGACCAAAAATTGCTTTACCAAATAATCCTTCAACTTTTCCATATTCTAATTCTTCTAATGCTCCAACAAATCTTATAGCATCTTTTGAACCAAATAAGATTTCATAAACTCCACCATTAGCAACTAAATTACTAGAAGAAATAACTTCAAAATTTCCCCATCTTGCAACTTCTCTTGTTCCACCTGTTTCAGAATTAGTTACTGGTGTTACATTTAAATAATTTGCTTGTCTTAAAATAGATTTTATAGCATTTGGTACATATAAAAATCTGTCTGTATCAACATTTTCATCATCAAGTAAAACCTCAAGTTTTTCAATTATAGAAACTGCATTTGTTGCGTCCATTGGTCCTTGACCTGATAAATCTAAGTTATTTGTTAAATCTGCTTTATGTGCATATATTTTAGATTCTATTAATTGACCAACTTCAAACATTGCTGTTTTAGCAAATTTGTCAATTGCCATAGGATCACCTTGTAGTTCATCAACTCTATCTGTTCTTATTCTAAAAGTTTTTGCTTGGTCTATTAGTAAAGTAACTTCAGACGGTGCAAGTTTTTGTGCTGGTACTGGTGTAACTCCATCATAGTCTTGAACTGTTACAGCTGACTCATAAGTATATACCTTAACCATATTACCAAATTTTGCTTCACCTTCAAAATCTGCTCTAACAACATCTATAAGAGGTTGATTTGCATATAATTTTTCTTCAAGTTTATCTGACCAAAAAGTTTTTTTGAATGCCATTTTATTTCCTTTGTTTTGTTTTAATTTTTTATATTATATTATAAAAATATAATTATATTGTTAAAAAATAACTTATATAATTATATTATAATTTTTTTTTATGAGTTTAAATCAACATTTCCTGCATTCATTTGTTTTATTCTTTCATTCTTTGGTAATGCTTCCCATTCTGCATATGTTAATTTTCCTGAACTGTTTCCATTTGGTTTTGTCCCTATGCTTTTTCTATTTTGCACAAATAAATTAGGTTTTTCTTCATTTAATACATTTATAGCTTCTTCAAATGTTTTGCCTTCATTTACTAGTTTTTCTGCTAAATATTTAACATATTCTTTATCTTCTGCACCTGAACTTTCTAATATCTTTTCTTCTATCTTTCTTTCTTTATCTTTTAACTTCTCTAAAATCTCATTTTGTTTTTCTAATAATGTTTTTTCTGTTTCTTCTTTCTTTTGTCTTTCTTCTTCTAATTTTTTCTCAAGTTCTTCTATTCTTTTGTTTAGTATTTCTTGCTCTTTCGATATAGATTTTTCCTGTTCTTTTTTTTTATCTTCTACTTCTTCTTTATTTTCTTTTTGAGAATCATTATCATTTGAAAATTTTTTCTCTGCATCATTTTCTTCATTTTCTTTCTTATCTTCTTCATTATTATTAGTATTGTTATCATTGTTTTCCTCTTCTTTCTTTTTGTTTAATTCTTCCAGTTGTTGTTTTATTTTTTCTTCTTCTGTAAGCATTTTTAATTCCTTTTTTTTTGTTTTTTGTTCTTTTATAGTATATCATAAAAAAAATTATTTTATAACTTCTATAATTATTTCTGTACTTCCGTTTTCCTCTTCTGTATATCTTTTAGAACTTGATAATTCACATATTTGACTATCATCATTATATACAATTTCATTCATTCCATCTAAAATAGCTTTTTCTAAATTATCTAAATCTGGTTTTATTAAATGCAAATAATTATTTTCTTTTATTTCTAATCTCTTTTTTTTACTATATGATTTTGGAAAAGGAAATTTAAAAATTATTTTTATATTTAATGCAGTTGTTTTTTCTGCTTTTTGATAATCATTATCATTTAAAAATTTTTTCTGAATGTCATGTTTTATTTTATTTTTATAATCATTATATTTTTTACTATAAAATGTCCCCCACTTCGTTACTCTTGGTCTTGAAGCAGGAACTGGTGTATAATTTAAAAATAATTTCATTATACTTCTTCTGTATATTCAATAGATGCCCAAGCTCTTTTATCTGTTCCATCTGTTTTCATTAAAACTACTATATAATCACCAGCAGTTAATGTAAAATCAGAACTTCCATCAAAAACAGGAGTTGCTATTTCATTTTTTATATCTATTTCACTTCTTCCATTTAATATTGTATGACAATATTGTGTTTCTGTATATGATATATCTGTACCTTGTGAATATTGCATATTATCAAAACTTCCTTTATTTGTCCAAGTTGTTCCAGAAAAAGCTGATTCATCTCTTGTTACTTGTACTTCATATCTATTTTCATCTTTTGCACTTAATATTATTCTTCTTAATATTGCATCTCTTGTATTTATTCTTCCATTAAATGTTCTATTTACCTTTAAAGCAACTACTGGATATAATTTATCATTTGATATTTTTGTTCCATTTATATTATCATTTCCTACTTGCGAATATTTAAAAAATACTTTACTTCCACCTTCACTTGAAACATCAAAACAACCAAGCCAAAAACTTACTGCTTCTGTTATATTAGTTGCTTTCATTCCAACTGGTAAAGCAGGGTTAGAAATTGATAATTTTTCTGTTAATGTATTTAAAAAAGTTATTTTATGAACTAATTCTATTTTCCCACTTTCTGGATTTCCAATAAAAAAATTATAATCTCCTACTCCTCTCCATTGAAATTGTATATCATAAATATTCCCTTTTGATAAATCTATTGAAAAAGGTATTGTTATTTTTTCTTCATAATCAGAACCTTCACTTCTTATAACTGCATATAATCCATCTGCTTTTAATCTATAAAAAACTCCATTTTCTTCATTAAATAATCCAAAATCTCTAATCCCATCTGCTGTTGGATTTGGGAAACCTACTGCTGTTGAAAATAAATGTCCTCTATTTGGCTGATATCTTGGACTTCTTCTTGAATATAAGCTTCCTTCATCATTTGCATTTTCTCCTGATTCTACTATTAATCTTCCTAAGTTTATAGTAGAAGAATAAACTTTTGTTGAAGTATCATTATCTAATAATTCAGTTCCATTTTCTTTTATTATCCATAAAGAATTTGGAACATTATATGTAAAAACTCCATGCAATAATGATAAATCTTGATAAATCTTTGGTCTTCCCCAAGCATCAAATGCTGTATCATTCTTATCATACATATTAAATGGTTTATAACTCATTTTTTTTCCTTTTAAAAATTTTTTCTTAATATCTTGTTATTTAATTTTATTATATAATAAACCAATTATTATTATCACATAAAAGTGTTATGCTTTCATTTTTAACATTTAAAATTATTTCTGTATCATTTTCTATTAATTCATTACCAGGAGTTATAATTCTTAAAATATTTTTTTCATTAATTTTTTTTATATTTATTATTAAATTATCTTTTAAATTTGGTAAAGTTAAATTTATATTATTATTTATTGTATCAGCTAAAATACTTCTTTTTTCTTCTGTTAATATTGTATCAGAGTTTATTGTTAAAACTTGAAAATTATTTTCGTATGCAATTTTAATTTCTTCATCTGTTTGGTCTGCTGTTGCTAATGGTTCTATTCCTGCTAGTTTTGCTTTTTCTGCATCTAAAAAAACATTTGTATTTGCATTACTCTCATATAATGATTTAATCTCTGGTGCTGTTAAATCTGCTGTTGCATTTTCTTCTATTCCATCTAATTTTGCTTTTTCTATATCTGTATAAGCATTTGTATTAGGATTATTTTCATATTTTGTTTTTATTTCTAAATCTGTATATGTTGTATCTGTAAAAACTGCATTTGAAGGAACATCACTCTCTACTGTATGTCCATTAACTCTTGCAGCTTCACTTGATTCCCACGCTAATTCTGCTATATCTACTGTTCCATTCTTATCAGTATCATAATCAGATTTTAACATATATGTATCACCAATATCACCAGAAGCAATATCATCAATTTTTATTGAATTATCTATAGTTGCTTCTTTTATTAATCTTAATATTGCTTTTCTATCTGTTGTTTGACTTAATTTTTTTACTAATTCTTCAGTTGTCATTTTAAAAATCCTTTTTTTTCTTTTTGATAATCATTATCATTTAAAAATTTTTTCCGTATGTAATGAAATTTGAAAATTTTTTCAAGATGTAATGATTTCTTGTTTTGTTTTGTTTTGTTTGTTCTCTTCTATCTTTTGGATTGCTTCTTCTTCTGTTAGATTTGGAAACATTGTCATCATTAAATCAACTTCTGTTAATATATTCTTTTCTATATAAAAATCCCACATTTTTTGTTCATCTTCTGTTAATTTTGTCATTTGATTTGCAGAAGTATAATTTAAAGAAATTTTTAATTCTTCTGGTATAGTTATTCCTTTATGATATCCTAATACTTTAAGACCTTTTAAAAGAATTTTTTCTTCTGTCTTTCTAAATTTTATACTTCTATTCTTTAAATAATCATCTAAAGCTTTTTGTGATATTATTAAAGATATTCCTGAGCTTGTAGAAGCAGCAGAAATTAATGAATCAGGTATTCCATTCATTCTTGAAAAAATTTTTATTTGGTCTTCAACTACTGAAACTAATTTTTTTAAATCTGTAGATGGAGAAATAAATTTTATATCATCTTCTGTTTCTACTTTATTTACAGCTTTTGCACCAAAATTCATATTTTCTAACTTTCCTCCACCTTTAACAACTATCATATCCATTGATTGATATTTAAAATTATTTCCTAATTGTGTATTTTGATTAGAAATATAATTTTGAATGTCTAATAAATTAGAAGAAGGAGGACAAAACCAAGAATTTGGAATTATTTTATTTCTAAAAATTTCAAAAGGAATAAATCCATAAATATTTTTTTCACTTTTTGAATTTGAACCATTTACATTATAATTATATTCTTCTTTACTCCAAACCTCTTCTTGTTGTACTTCATCATTATAAAAACTTAGATATAATTCTTCCATTTTTGTATAATCATCAGCTCTTGGAGTATAATCTAACATATTTGCTGTATATATCACAAATTCTAATTCTTTATCTATATCATCAAAATGTGCTTTTACTGCTGACATTCCACCTGCAAATGTATATTTGTCTATATCTTCTGAAATATTGTCATAAGCTGAACAAACTTCCTCAAATAATTCTAATATTTTATTATTATCTGTATTTATTGTTCTTAAAACTGGTTTTGAATATAATTGTGATATTGCAGTTGTTATAAATCTAACAAATGGCAAAACCATTATTTGAATTTGTGATATTGCTTTATCATCTATATTTCCAAATTTATCTACTATATGTTTACCTAAAACTTCATTTTTAAATATTGAATTTTTGTAATATTCATCATCTTCATATGTTTTTATTATATGTTCTGCTAATGTTTTATATTTATTATTTGACTTTACTGACATATTATTTTTCCTTTAAAATTTTTTTTCTATATTTATATTTTCTTATAAATAAATAAGGATATTTTACAATGTATCCTATTGTTCCACCTGCTGTTATCATTATAGCAGAAAACTTATCTATTTTATTTATTAAACAATTATAAAATATATCTATTGATTTTTTAATACTGTAAGAACCTGAAAATCCACACTCTATATCGTGCTTTTTGCAACAATCTCCAATATATACACCTCGATAATTTTCAAAAAATAAAGTACAAAAATCCTTTTTTTCTTCTTTCATTTTTTAATACCTTTTGTAATATTTTATTTTTAATTATATTACAAAAATAATTTTGATTTTGATTATAATAGATTTTTATTTTTTTTGTTCTTAATTTTGCTAAATTTTGAAATTTGAAAATTATTTCTGGATGTCATTAATTATTTAAATCCATTTATATAATGATATTTATTGTGGCAATTGTGGCATAATATTATACATTTGTCTGCTTCTTCTTCTAATTCTTTTAAAGAATAATTTTTATTTGCTGATAATTCAAATTTTTTTTCTTCTGGTTTTACATGATGAAATGTAAAATAATAAATATTCTCTCCATCATATTCTAATCCACAGTCTTCACATTTGTTTCCTCTTCTTTTTAATAAATGTTTTTTTGTTTCTTGTCTTTTTTGTTTAATTTTTTTTGCTATACATTTTTTACAATGTCTATTGTTTTTATTGAAATGTTTAATATCTTTTACAATATTACAAGTCATACAACATTTAAAATTAATTTTCATTTTTTTTGTTTCCTTTTCTTTTCATTATTTATTATAATGTTTTTTTATTTTTTTTGTTCTTATTTTAAAGAAATTTTTAAATTCAAAAATTATTTCTGAATGTCTTGTTTAATTATAACATTTTAAAAAAAATTTTTTAAAATTATGGATTAGTATCTTTCAACTAATTCATAATTATTATTAAAAGTATAGAAAACATATATTATTTCCCAAAGTTGTTCGCTTAACTCTTCTTCTGTTAAATCTTCTAATAATTTATTAAAAGCTTTATTAAATCTTTCTTTGTTTTCTTCTTCTTTAACTATTGATAAAGAAAATTTTGAATCTTTATAAGGATTTTCAATTGTTATTGTTAATTCTTCTTCTTCTAATCCAAATATAAATTTATCTCTTGGAAGCATATCAGCTCTAAAATTTTCTATTTTATCGTTTATTGCGTTTATTTTATTTACTTTGTTTGTTAATTCTTTTATTAAGTTTTTCATTTTTTTGTCCTTTTTTTTTGTTTTTTCTTTAAGTCTTTCAACTTATATACTTATATTATAATAGAAAAAAAATTTTTTTATTCTTAATTTTGCTAAATTTTTAAAAAATTTGTAAATTTGTAAATTTTTTCTGAATATACGGTAAAAATTTTTAAATGATAATGATTATCAAAATATATTTATAAACTTTCATAAGTAAATGATGAAGTTGTAAATATTCCATATCTCATTGCATCAACTGCATGGTCATTCTCTTTTATAGGTGTATCTATCTTCTTTTCATCCCAGCTATATCCTCCTAATTCATCTTTTAAGTTCTTACATTCCTCTGATATTGTTAATAATCCATTCTCTATAAATCTTTGGGTTAATAAAATTCCTTTTTTGACATCATTCTTTGCACTTCTTAATTCTGTCTTTTTCATTATATATTCTGATTGTTTGACTTCTTGTTTAAAATGTGCAGAAGCTGGATCTATTATTATCTGTATTACATTTATATCTTTTATAAACTCTTCTAACTCTTTTACATATTGTGATGGACTTAATTTATTCTTATAAAATTCTTTTATTATATAATATTCTGCATATCTTTCATTATCTTTTTCTTCATCTATATATATCTCTTTTGGTATATGTTTTCTTATATGTAAAAAACTTGTATAATTAGTAGTTCCAAAATCTATTGCAACATAATCTTCATATAAAAATTTTGGGATATTTGAAAATTTTTTCTGAATGTCTTGTTGTTTTACAAATTTAACTTTATCTATATTAAATATTAATCCTTCTCCAACTGCCCATTTTCCTAAAACCATTCTATCATAAAAATGACCACTGAAACTTGTTTTTAATTCATTCTTATATTCTTCTGTTAATGATAAGTTATCATCTAATTTATAATAATAATTTTTTATATATTTATTATCTTTTATCTCTTCTTGTTTATCTAACCATTTCTTTAACCAATGTGAAGGACTCTCTGGATTTAATGTCCATATAGCAAAACTATTTGACATACTTAGTCTTGTTAATGTCATATCAAAAAATGGTTTTGAATATGTTGCTACTTCATCAGCTAACCAACCAAGTAGTGTAATACCTTGAATTTTTTTCTCATCTCCATTCTTTCCTGCACCTTTAACATATAGTTTTATATGTCTAAACTCTTTTAAAGGTATGCTGAAATATTCTCCTTTTGTGCTATTATGTCCTTCAAATTCTACATTTAATAATTCTTCAAGTTCTGGTAATATATTCTTTTTTGCACTATCTGCACTAAATCCTGATATTAATACATTTCCTTTTTTATTCTTTAATTTATTTAAAAAAATTATATTTGCAGTAAATGATTTAGAACTTCTAACTGCTCCTTGTAAGCATTGTATCTTATATTTATCTTGTTCTTCCCATACTTGTTGTGATATTTCAGATAATGGATAAAGTTCTTGAGTATTCATAAATTTTTTTCCTTTTAAAAACCTTTTCTTTTCTTATATATATTATAACACTTTAAAAAAAAATGTCTTCTTATTTTAATGACATCTGGAAAAAATTTTTAAATTCAAAAATTATTTCTTTATATAATGTTAAAAAAAATTATTTTTTCTTTTTGTTTAAATCTTTTGTATAAAAATTAAATATAGTGTTATTTGTATCTTTATCTTCTTCTCCATCTTCTACTAATTTAGATAGCTTTATTAGCGTTTCTATGGCTCTTAGCTTGTCTGTAAATGGTATAGAAGATTTATACTTAATGTCTTTATGTTCTAATGTCTTAGTATCTTTTATTACATCATATTTCTCATAATATTCATTTAATATAATCTCTCTTAGCTTTGATATTGTCTCTATTGTAGTGTCTCTATAAAGTTCTTTTATATCTCCTTTAAAGTCTTCTATATAGTTTTTAAACTCTGTATATTCAGAAATAATTTCGCTTCTCTCTTTTGCTTTCTTATCTGTCTTATATACTGATTTGCTTATAAATGTCTTATATGCTGAAACAATATCAAAACCATTTAAACAATATTCTTTTGCAATTTTTATTAAGTTTTTTTGTTCTAGTTCTTCAATTAATAAAATTTTTTTTGACATTTTTTATCCCTTTTTGATTTTTAAAATATTTTTTTCTTTTCTTATTTTTTAATAATATTATAAATTTATTTTTGATAATCATTATCATTTGAAAATTATTTCTGAATGCAATGTTTTTTTAATCGATATTGATAATCATTATCAAAATTTTTTGCACGAAAAAAGTTCCTAAAGTTTTCTAAAAAAGTTCATGTGAAATTTTGAAATTTGAAAATTTTTTCTGAATATACATTATAATAGATTTTTAAAAAATGTTCTCTTAATTTTGCTAAATTTTGAAATTTGAAAATTTTTTCTGGATGTCCTGTTTTTTTAATCGATATTGATAATCATTATCAAAATTTTTTGCACGAAAAAAGTTCCTAAAGTTTTCTAAAAAAGTTCATGTGAAATTTTGAAATTTGAAAATTTTTTCTGGATGTCCTGTTCGTTATTTTTTGTTAATATTTTTTTTTGTTAGCTTTTGTTAATTTTTAATTTTTCAAAACATTTTTATTTTTTTGGTTTTTTAATTTTTCACTTTTTGGAAATTTTTAAAATTTGAAAATTTTTTCTGAATGTAATGTTTTTTTTCGTTAATGTTAATTTTTGTTATTTTCCGTTAATTTTTCATTTCTGTTATTTTTTGTTATTTTCCGTTATAAAAAAAATCCGTGGAACTTTCAAAATTTGAAAATTATTGCTCTCGAGTGGTGTTTTTGCCTATTTTTTAATCAGTAGGTTACATGATTTTATTGCTGATGTAACCTTTTTGTAACCTTTTCGACATGCTTAGTTTTTCACTCTGGCGAGGGCTGTTCGAGTGTTTTGCTGGAGAATGGTTAAAATATAGATGTAACCTTTTTGTAACCTTTTTTGTAACCTCTATACTTCCCTATATTATGTACTTTCATAAGGTTTTTTAACATATAAATTTTCAATATATACTAAAATAACTAAAAAAAAAATAAATTATGTGTACTATATTTTATAAGAGTAAAACTAAAAAATTTAGACATTTTAACAAGCAAAACACTTGAAGAGCCCTACATCAGGAACTTTCAGAGGTTACAAAAAGGTTACAAAAAGGTTACATCTAAAAAATAACAACAGTCCAAAACAGTCCATAAAGCCCAGAATATAGGGAAGTATAGAGGTTACAAAAAAGGTTACATCTTGAAATAATTTATAAATTTGCAAATTCTTTTAAAATTAAGATGAAAATAAAAAAAATCTATTATAATAATAGTAGATAAGTTGAAAATCTAATAAATCAACTTATAAAAACAAAACAAAAAAGGATAAACAATGCATTATGAACAAATGGAAATAGAACAACAAACAAGAGACTTAGAACAAATAAAAGAAGAAATAGAACAAATATATAAATTAAGTAATTTCACAACAGTAAAAGAATTAGAACAAGAAGATTATGAGTTATTATTAAAAGATTATAGAAATATAAATCAAATTTTATTAATGGTTGAAGAAATTCAAATTATGTTAAAAACAAAAGTCAGATATTCTTCTAAAAAACAAGATATAAAGAAATAATTTTTAAATTTCTTTAAAATTAAGAAAACAAAAAATAAAAAACTATTATAATAATAGTAGATAAGTTGAAAAGTAAAACATTCAGCTTATCAAAAATTAAAACAAAAAGGACACAAAATGGAATTATACAAAGAAATACAAAAACAAAAAGAAATAAAGGCAAATCAGATTTTTACTGATAAACATTTAATAGATAACATAAAAAGAATAAAAGAAATCTTTTGTTATATGTTAGATAAAAATTTAAGTGAAACAGAAGTTTTAAAAAATAAATTCAAATTAATATTTAGTAAAGAAGAACTTAAACATCATTTAGAAACAAATATAGAAGGATTTGATATTTATTTTGAATATGATTTTAGACATAATTTCTTTAATATTAACTATAAATATGATAGTTTAAATATTTGTAATATACATTATGACTATGAAAAAAATAAAATTTTGAAATTTATCAAAAATTAAAACAAAAAATAAAAAAAAACATTATAATAATAGTAGATAAGTTGAAAAACTCATAAATCAACTTATAAAAACAAAACAAAAAAAGGATAAACAATGAGAACACCAATATTAGAAAAAGCACAGGAATTAAGTGAATTAATTTCAAGAAGTTCAGCAAACTTAGGAATTCTTCTAGAATTAGAAGAAAAACATAATAAAGAAATAAAAAAACAAGAAAAGAAAAAAGAAAAAAGAACAAAAGAGTTAAGAAAAAGAACTAAAAAGAATAAATTAAAAATAAATATATATATAGAAAATAAAAGAACAACTATAAATATATCTAAATCTTTACTTAGTTTATATTCTATTTCATTAAATAAAAAAATAAATTTTGAAGATAAAAAAGATTTAAAATTTATAAGAAAAGAAATAGCAGAAATAGCAGAAATAAATTCATATCAATTGCAAGATTGTGTAAATACTACTGAAACAATAGAAGAGATAATATTAGGTCTAATTATTGACAATATAATGAACATTAAAGGAATAAGCAGATGTATAACAAAATAAGAAATTATATAATAAATAAATATTATACATTACTTAAAAAAGTGATGTATAAAAAAAATTTTTATAATGATACAAAATTCGAAAATAGTTTTTATGCTAAATATTTAAAACATAAAGAAAATAATTTTTTTAATTATTTTGAACAACTTTAAAGGATAAACAATGAAAATTAGAATGTATATAGATTTACCTAGAAAAGGATATATAGAACCTGAGTTTTTAATGGCAACAACTACACCTTTTGCAGAATGTGATAAGGATTATGTAAGATATTCAATAAATGTAGAAATACCAGGAAAACATTTTGGACCTGTTGAATATGTAGATTTAGAAGATGTAATTGCAAAAGAAACAATAGAAGTTTTATCAAAGGACAAATAATGAAAACAGAAATAAAAACAGAAGATTTACAAGAACATATTTATAATAATTATTCAAAACTATTCAGGAAAATAGCTTATAAATATAGAAATAATAATTTAATGTATTCTTATGAAGATATTTATAATGAATGTTATTTAACAGCATATAAATTAGCATTAAATTACAAATCAAAAGGAGAGAAATCTTCTTTATTTGGTTATATAAATAAATATTTAGAAATAAATATACATAATCTTATTAGTGTTAATCAAATTGTTAAAATTGATAGAAACAAAATGTATAAAGAATATAAAAAGTCTGGTGAATCAAAAAAAATTAAAAAAGTTGAATATGAAGATACTTCACAAAGTAAAAATAATTACTGTAATGAAGAATATAACAAAGAAGAATTTTTAAAAATTTTAAATATTAATCTTTTAGAAAAAAACATTAGCAAAAGTGAATGTGCCAAGTTATTAAATTTTATAGAGAAAGAAAATACAACAATAACTTCTGGTATTAAAAAAATATTAAATAAAATGATATACTAATTATATAAACAAAACAAAAAAAAGGATAAACAATGAAAAAAATAGTTTTAATAATGTTATTAACATTAATATCAACAATAAGTTCAGCAAAGTTAATTAAAATAAATAATAATGTTATTTGTAGTTCAATACCACAAAAAGAACATATTAAAGATAAATTTCTTTCAAATCTTCCAAAAAACACTTTAATTAGTTGTGGATTATTTGTTTATAATGTTGATAAAAAATCTTGGTATTATAATGATTTAAATACAAAAGGACAATAATGAAAAATTTAAAAGAACTATTAAGTTCAGAAATTAAAAAAAAATTTAAATTAAAAAATAAAAAAATTAATGATACAGAAAAATATAAAATTTTTTCTGTGTTATTAAATGATACATTAAGAGAGGAAGATTTTAAAGAATATCTTAATTTAACTTTTTTAAAAGAATTAAGAAAGATTGAAAATTTAAAAGAATATAAATATTTTTCTTTAAATGTAAGAAGAATAAAAAAAGACGTTTTTAATTATAATGAAAGAGAAAATCAAGTATACAAAGCTAACATTTATAGAATAACATTAAAAATAACAAAGGACAAATAATGAAAGAAGAAGAAACAGATAAAGTAAGATTAATAAATGAAGAATATTATGAAATTTCAAAAAAAAGAATAATAAAAAAATAATTTTATGATATACTATAAACAGTGTATCTACTACACTTGCACTACAACCCCAATATATTATTGCATTTTTTAAGTTTGTCCTTTTTTTATGTGATAATATATTGTGCATTCTATCCTCAATAAATAAAAATCTAAAAAAATTATAAATTCTTTTAAAATTAAAACAAAAAATAAAAAAAAACATTATAATAACAATACATAAGTTGAAAAACTCATAAATCAACTTATAAAAAACAAAATAAAAAGGACACACAATGACAAACTTAAATAGAATAATTTTGGAAAATGATTTTAATATT
>Ga0256837_1000552_pt1 | contig 30889 bp, 28 predicted proteins | sample 4562384metaG_FD_185976 | JGI IMG/M metagenome (GOLD analysis project Ga0256837, IMG submission 185976) | Hydrothermal vent microbial communities from Guaymas Basin, Mexico - 4561-384 | ecosystem: Environmental > Aquatic > Marine > Hydrothermal vents | place: Mexico: Guaymas Basin | collected... | reverse complement strand
ACTCTTCACAGAAGAAAAAATACTTTTACGACAAACAGCAGATAGTGTTATAGCAACTTATGATAATAGAGGATATTTTGCTTTAAATAGCCTTTTAGTTTTTAAGATTGATTCAAAATTTGATATAGATTATAAATTTGCCTTAAGTATTTTAAATTCTAAACTAACTACTTTTATTTATAAAAATTATACTGGAGAAGATGGTCGTGATTTTGCAGAGGTTAAACCAAAAAACATTAGAAAGCTCTATATCCCAAAAGTTACAAAAGATATACAAGATGAGTTTGTAAAAATTGTTGACAAAATTATAGAACTAAAAAAACAAAATAAAAGTACTTCAAAATTAGAGTGTCTAATAGATAAAAAAGTTTATGCTTTATATAATCTTGATGCAGAAGAGATAAACCTGATAGAGAGTGCTTACAATGGATAAAAAAACTACAATACAAAGCACTACAATTTAGATTCTATAATCTGATGTTGTTATAGCCAAAAACTATTTAGAAGAAAAAGAGATAAAATCACTCAATCGAATAGTAACTATGTATCTTGACTATGCTGAACACCAAGCTGAAACACACAATAAATACGAGGAACAGATAAGTTACCTAGCGGAAAATTATCGCTCACGATAACCGTTATGTTCCAAAAAGAGAGATTATGAAAATATTAATATTATGTTTTTACATAGGAATAATATTAAATGCCAACAGTTTAAAAACAGACAAAAATTGTTATTCTATTTTACAAGAAATGGATAAGCTAGAAGAGAGTAAAAAAATTAATACTTTATTATATCAATAAAAGATGGAGACAAATATAAGAGAAGAGATAGCTCTTTATATTGTTCAAAATATGTTATCCTAGTCGAAAAAAAGCTTTTAAAACTAGAGAAGTTTCGCTACCATTGTAAAAGTTAAAAAAGTACAGATAGAGGTAATATATTTTTGTACTTAACCGTTATTATAAATTGACTTTATAATGTAATTACATTATTATTTCTCCAAATGAGATGAATGTTTTAAAAACTGTTATAGTAGCTCCAATGGCTTCAAAAGGGTTTGATTTTATATTTAGACCAAAGATAAAGTTTGAAAAAAAAGATGGTTTCGTTTTGCTAGACCAAATTAGAGCAGTAGATAAAACAAGAGTTGTTAAAAAACTCGGGAGTGTTGATAAATCAATATCAAAAGAGATTTCGAAGGTACTTGTAGAGATGTTTAAAGTGTAATAAAACATCGTAGTTAACATTCAGTTTATGGAAATTGGTAAAATAAAAATCAAGAGACTTTCACTTTAGTTTTGTTATAATATACTCAACTAAACTGTTGGAGTATATTATGCAAAATATAGCAATTCAAGTTCAGGATGAGTATGTTAGTAATTTTATGAATTATGTTAATAATCATAGTGATAGCATAATTATAAGAAACGATGAAAATCTAGAAAATGACTCATTTTTTTATGAACGAAAGAAAGAATTACATCAAATAAGAACTGATATAAAAAGTGGAAAAAGCCAATTAATATCATTTGATGATTTTGAAGATAAAACTAATAAACTTGAACAAGAACTTGAGCTAAAATATGCACATTAAACTCGATAGAAAATTTGAAATAAACTTCAATATTATCTTTGAATATATTGCAAAAGATAAATTTTCTGCTTCCAAAAAGTTCAAAAAAGAACTATTTGAACAAATTAAAAATCTTCCAAATTTTCCATATAAATTTAGAAAATCATATATTTAAGAGGTAGACCTTGATAATAATGAAATTGTTATATTAAATATATTTCAAAAGAATAAACCATTATAGAAGTTCGGATATAACAAAACATCGAGACTGTGAAACAACTAACCTCTGAAGAACAACATTATAAAAAAATTATTAATTAAAGAGTAAAAAATGAGAATAGATAAATTTTTAAATTCTGTCAATATCACAAAACGTCGCTCTATTGCACAAGATATGTTAAGCAATAAAGTTGTGCTTATTAATGGTATTATTGTAAAACCGAGTAAAAATGTAGCTGTTGATGATATAGTAACTATCAACTATTTAGAGAGTTCTAAAAAATATAAAGTTTTAAAACTTCCTACAACAAAATCAACACCAAAATCTTTACAAGATGAGTATATTAAGGAGATTGTATGAGTCACAGTAGTTTAAAATCAGAATTTCTATCACTTTTTAATCATAAAATGAGTGATACTGAGATGAGAAGCTTTCTTTTAAATATGAAATTAGATGAAAATACAACAGTAGAGAGTATAGCTGTTGGAGCTGAAGTGATGCGAAGTTTTGCTACTCCTCTTCCTATATCGAACGATTTACGATTAAAATCTATGGATATAGTAGGAACAGGAGGAGATAAGATAGGCTCTTTCAATATCTCATCAACAACTGCACTTTTAGTAGCTTCTTGTGGTATAAATGTAGCAAAACATGGTAGTCGTTCTATCACCTCTAAATCTGGGAGTGCAGATATGTTTGAATCTCTTGGTGTTAGACTTGATTTGAGTATAGAAAATAGTGCTAAACTTTTAGAGGAGAGTGGTTTTACTTTTATGTTTGCTCAAAATCATCATCCAGCGATGAAGTTTATAGTACCTGTTCGTAAAACTATTCCAGATAAGACTATTTTTAATATTTTAGGACCATTAACAAATCCTGCTGGTGTTGAAAAATCTATGCTAGGTGTGTTTGATAAGCTATTTGTTCCAAAGATGACCGAAGCACTTAAATTAAATGGAGCAACTTCAGCTATTGTAGTAAGTTCTGCTGAGGGGATGGATGAGGTGAGTATTAGTGATGTTACTTATGCTTCACAGCTTAAAGATGGTGTTACAAAAGAGTTTATTATAGACCCTACTCAGTATGGTATTAAAAGAGTTCCTTTAAAAGCTATTATTGGTGGTGATGCAAAAGAGAATGCACAGATTTTATATAATATTTTTGATGGAACTGCAACAGATGCACAAAGAGATATAGTGCTTATAAACTCTGCTCTCTCTTTTATGGTTGATGGTGTTGCTCGTGATATTCAAGATGGACTAGAGATAGCTAGAGAGAGTATTGAAAGTAAAAAAGCAAAAACTAAACTACAAAATATTATAGAGATTTCAAATAAATTATGATGGTATATAGATTAAAACAGAACGGTTTAAGGCCAGTTGTTTCTAAATTTGGCAAAAAGATAAAAGATGGTGTTGTTATATTAAAAGGTGATTTAGCATCTGGAAAAACTACACTTGTAAAAGCGATAGTCAAAGCATTAGGTGTTGAAGATGAGGTAACATCTCCAACTTTTTCATTACAACAATGCTATGCAAATAATATCTATCATTATGATATTTATAATCACGGATTAGAGCATTTTTTATCTTTAGGGATGTTAGATGAGTTAGATAAAGAGGGTCTTCACTTTGTAGAGTGGGGTGATGATAAGCTTTTAGAGATTTTAACAGACGCAGGGATAAAAACAGTTGTTATAGAGATTGTAAAAACAGATAATAGTGATGAGAGAGAGTATAGGATAGAGTATGCACACGCTTAAAGCTATAAATCTTAAAAAAAAGATAAAAACTCTTGAGATAGTAAAGGGGATGAGTCTTGAGATATCTAGTGGTGAGGTAGTTGGGCTTTTAGGACCAAATGGAGCGGGGAAGACAACAACATTTTATATGATATGTGGACTTGTTGAAGCAAGTGGTGGAGAGGTTTTTTTTGATGATGAAAATGTTTCTACTATGCCTTTGCATCAAAGAGCAAAAAAGGGAATAGGGTACCTTCCTCAAGAGGCTTCTATATTTAAAGATTTAAGTGTTGAAGATAATTTAATGGTTGCTGCACAACTTGGTATAAAAGATAAGCAAAAACAGGAGGAGAGGATTTTAGAACTTCTTGATATGTTTAATATTGAACCTATTCGTTATAGAAAAGGGATAAGTCTTAGTGGTGGAGAGCGTCGACGTGTGGAGATAGCTCGTGCTTTGGTGAATAAACCAAAGTTTTTATTGCTTGATGAACCTTTTGCTGGGGTAGACCCAATAGCAGTTAAAGATATTCAAACTGTTATAAAGCAGTTGGTATCTTATGATATTGGGGTTCTTATTACAGACCATAATGTAAGAGAGACTTTGGCTGTTTGTGATAGAGCCTATGTGATAAAATCTGGTTCACTTTTAGCGAGTGGGACAAGTAAAGAGATAGGGGAGAACGACGATGTTCGTACACACTATCTTGGTGAAGGGTTTAAGCTATAACTTATGGCAGTGTTAAGACAGAAACATTCTGTTCATACAAAACAGAAACTTTCACATACATTACGAAATTGGCTTCCAATTTTACAGGCAAATTTAGCTGATTTAGAGGAGTTGATTTTACCATTGGTAGAGGATAATCCTCTTGTTGAAGTTAGTTCTGGTTTTGAGGTGAGAGAGAAAAAAAGAGATAAGTTTATAAACCTTAGTGATGATATTCCTCTTATTCAAAAAGAGAGTTTATATGATTCTCTCTGTACACAGATAGATAATTCACTTTTTCCAACACCTATCTCAAAAAATATAGCATTTTTTATTATAGAAAACTTAGATGCCGATGGTTACTATGATGGAGATACTCAAAAATATTGTTTGGATAACTCTTTAAAATATGATGAATTCGAAAAAGTACGAAAACGTTTTGTCTTTCTTGAACCTATGGGTATCGCTTCTAAAAATCTTTCAGAATCTTTTTTATTTCAATTGGATAATTTAGAGTTAGATGAGGAACTTTATTCCTTGGCTATTCAAGTGATTAAAGATATAGATAATATCTATAATTATGTAAAAGAAGATAGATTTAAAGAGGTGATGAAAATTATCTCTAAATTTACAAATCCCCCTTCTATAAAATATCAAGAGGATGAACAGAGTGTTATAGTTGATATTTTTATAAATTTTAATGAAAATAATGAGATAGAGATAAAATTAAATAATGAATATTACCCTATTATAAAAATTGATAAGATGTATAAATTAGAACATACATATTTAAAAGCTAAATTTAAAGAAGCAAAAAGTTTAATAGATTCTCTTGATATGCGTCGAAATACAATATATAAAATTGCTTTAATGATTATTGAATATCAATATGAATTTTTTATGGGTGGAAAGATAATGCCTTTAAAATTTCAAACATTAGCAGACGAATTTGGACATAACTCCTCTACAATTTCTCGAGCAATAGCTAATAAATATCTTGCTTGTGATAGAGGTATTTTTGCAATGAAAGATTTTTTTACAACTGCACTAGAAGAAAATTTATCTAGTGATACTATTAAAAACTTTATTATCAAATTGATAAAAGAGGAGAACCATTTTAAACCATTGAGTGATACAAAACTTTTAGTTATTATAAATAAAAAATTTAAACTTACAATAGCAAGACGTACAATTGCTAAATATAGGAAGCAGTTAAATATTGCTGGTTCTAGTGATAGAAAAAAGATTTATAAATTGGGGTTATAGTTTTCACGGCTTATAAATAATATGAAAGCCGTGAAAATATTTTGTAGTTTTTACTCTTCGTGATTTTTTTCTTCATGATGAATAGGTTTCATCGCTGGAAATAGTAATACATCTCGTATAGAGTGTTCATTTGTTAAAAGCATAACAAGTCTATCTATTCCTATTCCTTGACCAGCAGTTGGTGCCATACCATAACTAAGTGCATCGATGAAATCTTCATCCATCTCATGTGCTTCATCATCACCTGCATGTTTTGCATCTACTTGACCTTTAAATCTTTCATATTGGTCTATTGGATCATTTAACTCACTAAAAGCATTTGCTATTTCGCGACCAGCTATAAAAAGCTCAAAGCGTTCAGTGATAGCAGGATTTTCATCACTTCTACGTGCAAGAGGGGATATTTCTACTGGATATTCAGTAATAAAAGTAGGGTCAATAAGTTTTTCTTCAACAAACTCATCAAAAAGTTCACCTTGCAGTTGTCCTAAATTCATACCTGGTTTTACAGTGATATTTTTAGATTTTAGATAAGCGATGATAGAGTCTATATCATTACAAGATTCAGCTGGAACACCACCAATAGTTGTAAGTGATTCAACAAGAGGAATCTCTCTAAAGTTATCAAAGTTTATCTCCATATCTGCATAAGGGAGGTAAGTTGGAAGATTTAGATGTTCAAAAAGGTATTTAAAATACTCTTTAGTAATCTCTATTAAATCTTTATAAGTTTTATATGCCCAGTAAAACTCAATAGATGTAAATTCAGGGTTGTGAGTAGCATCCATCCCCTCATTTCTAAAGTTACGATTTATCTCAAATACTGCTTCAAATCCACCAACAATTAAACGTTTTAGGTAAAGTTCAGGTGCAATTCTCAAATATCTATCTATACCAAGAGCATTATGATGTGTTACAAAAGGTTTAGCATTAGCTCCACCTGCGATAGGGTGCATCATAGGTGTTTCAACTTCTAAAAATCCTTTATCTTCAAAAAATCTTCTTGTTAAAGAGATAACTTTTGAACGAATTTGAAAAGTTTTACGAACTTCTCTATTCATAATAAGGTCAAGATAGCGCTTTCTATATCTAATCTCTTTATCTGTAACACCATGAAATTTTTCTGGTAGTGGAGCGATAGCTTTTGTAAGAAGTTTTAGATCATCTGCATGAAGTGAAAGTTCTCCTTTACCTGTAACAAATGGATACCCAGCAACTTCAATAATATCACCAACTTCAATATTCTTTTTAAATATATTGTTGTAAAATCCCTCTGCTAAGTTATCTCTTGCCACATAAATTTGAAGCATACCACTTTCATCTTCAATTTTTACAAAACTAGCTTTTCCCATTATTCTTAAAAGTTTAATACGACCACTTACAGTATAATGACGTTTTTCATCACGTTTATCTTCTTTGTGTTCTATATCTGAGTTTACATTTAAAAACTTCTCAATAGTTGCATTTCTTTTAGAGTCATTTGAATATGGGTTAATTCCCTCTTTTCGTAATGTTTCCGCTTTTTCGATTCTTTGTTGAATAAATTTATTTTCAAAAGCCAATAGTTTTTCCTTTTTATAGTTTAATTTTGACACTTTTTACAGATACCATATATCTGCATAGAGTGGTCACTCATTTTAAAGCCTAGTTTTTCTGTAATAAGATGTTGTCTCGCTTCAATCTCATCATCTACAAATTCTGTGATTGTTCCACATAAAGTACATATAAGATGGTCATGATGTTTTTTAGCACCAAGTTCATATTTTTTACCTTGAGCACCAAAAGATAATGAAGTAACTATTTGAGCATCTTCTAAAAGAGATAATGTTCTATATACAGTAGCTATTCCAATTTTAAGATTAGAATGATTTTTTTGTAAAATATTATGCAATTTTTCAGGTGTTAAATGTTCATCTAAATTATAAAGAGTCTCTAAAATCATCTCTCTCTGCTTTGTAAATTTTAAATTATTATTTTTTAAAATTCCTTTAAAATCAAGGAGCAGTTGGTCATAATCGATAGTTCTATTATTAAAATCTGTTGTTACTTTTGACATATTAATGCTCGTCACTAATTATATCTTTTTTAATATCTTCAATCATTTTTTGAGTTGATTCATTTATATTTTTTTCTAATTTATTTTGTACATTGTCAACTTGTTTATTAATAGAGATATTAATATCATTACCCATCTCAATAGGGTCCATTTTCATAATGAAAGCACCTGTTGTTGTTAATACGGGAAATAAAATACTATTTTCTACTAAAGGTTGAATAGAAGTTTTTAATGCTTGAATATTATAAGTTGCATGAGCAATTACTGCGGTAATAAGAAAAAATTTACTAGAACCTAATACAAAACCAAAAAGTTTATCGATAGGACCCAATCCACTAATATGACTTAATTTTTTAAAGATACTACCAATAACAATCATCAATATCCAAAACAGAATCAAAGTTGCTAAAAAACCACTAAAATTAATTGCACCAGTACTCTCAAATTTAAAGATATTATCACTCAATTGTTGTCCAACAATATCACCATATCTTGAGGCTATAAAAATACCACCAATTATACCTATAAGGCCAAATACCTCTTTGAAAAAACCGTTAATTACACCTTTTAAACCAAGGAAAAGGATTATTAATCCTACTACTATATCAAAATAATTGAGTTCCATCTATTTTATATCTCCGAATATATTGTATTTTTACCATCACATTTTGCTTTATGTAATGCTTTATCTGCTCTTGCCATAAGAGAACTATGTGTATCTTCTTGATTATATTTTGTTATACCGATACTCACTGTTAGTTTAATATTTTTACCTTTATAAATAAGTTTAGTATTTTTAATTGTTTCTAAAAGACGGTTCACAATGAGATTACATTTTGCCTCATTTATTCTATTAAGAATAATAACAAAATCTTCACCACCATATCTAAAAAGTTTATCACTCTCTCTAAAAACTTTTTTTAAAATATTTGCTACATAAATTAATATTCTATCTCCAGCAAGATGCCCATGCTCATCATTTATTTTTTGAAAATCATTGATACTAAAAATTAAAAAATGAAGTTCATATTTGATATGAATAGAACAGATTTTATCTAAGTAGGATAATAATGCACGTCGATTAAGCACTTTAGTTAATTCATCAACATTTGATGATTTTACTAAAACTTTAACTTGTTGGGAGAGGTCAGAAATAATTTTATTTGCTTTAAGTATCTCTTCATTCATAAGTTTATGAATATCGTTCGAACGTTTAGCCGTTGTCTCAATATCTACAACTTCTGCTTGACACTCTTCAATAATCTTCTGATGTTCTGATGTAAGTTCTTTAAAAGTTTCATTTGTACTCTCATAGGAGAGTAAACTTTTAGTAGTAACTTTCTTATATTTCTCTTCAGATACCAATTCATCACTATTTTCAGTAACAGATTCTATATTGTCATCTTCCATAAGCATCTCCAAACAATAAGTGTTTTAGAATTATACTTAATAAAAGCATAAAAAAACTTTTAATCAGAGTGTTTTTATCTCTTTTCTGATAACATTCCAAAAAAAATATTATATAAGGTTTTGATTATGAGCATTTGGAGTCCATCAAGTTGGAGAGAGAAGCCGATTTTACAACAACCAACATACCCAAACCAAGATAACCTAAATAGAGTTTTATCTGAATTAAAAAACTATCCACCTTTAGTGTTTGCGGGTGAAGCACGTTCTTTAAAAAGTCAATTAGCTAATGTTGCTAATGGAAAAGCTTTTTTACTTCAGGGTGGAGATTGTGCTGAAAGTTTTAGTGAGTTTCATGCTGATAATATTAGAGATACATTTAAAGCATTGATGCAGATGGCAGTTGTTATGACTTATGCAGGAGGTGTTCCTGTCGTTAAAGTTGGTCGTATGGCTGGTCAATTTGCAAAACCACGTTCTTCAAACAATGAAACTTTAGATGGGATTACTCTTGATTCATATCGTGGAGATATTATTAATGGTATAGAGTTTACAAAAGATGCTCGTGTACCAAATCCAGAGCGTATGATTCAAGCATATAATCAAGCATCAGCTACTCAAAATTTACTTCGTGCTTTTGCATCTGGTGGATTAGCTGATTTGCATCAAGTACATAAATGGAATAAAGATTTTGCACATCAAAGTGATGTTTCAGAAAAATATGAAGCATTAGCAGATGAGATAGGTAAATCTCTAAAGTTTATGGAAGCATGTGGAGTAACATCAAAAACATATAGAACATTAAGAGAAACAGATTTTTATACATCTCACGAGGCTCTTTTACTTCCTTATGAAGAGGCTTTTACAAGAAAAGATTCTATTACTGATGAATGGTATGATACTTCTGCTCATATGTTATGGATTGGAGATAGAACTCGTCAATTAGATGGTGCTCATGTTGAATATTTAAAGGGTGTTAATAATCCTATTGGTATTAAAGCTGGTCCATCTATGAGTCCAGAAGATTTGATAAATTTAGCAACAACATTAAATCCTAAAAATGAAGCAGGTCGTCTAAATGTGATTGTAAGAATGGGTGCAGGTAAGGTTGGAGATGGTCTTCCTGCATTGATTCGTGCTGTTGAAAAAGAGGGATTAAATATAGTTTGGTCATGTGACCCTATGCATGGAAATACTATTAAATCTTCTAACAACTATAAAACACGTCCTGTTGATTCTATTTTAAGTGAGATGAAAGAGTTCTTTCAAGTTCATAAAGCAGAGGGTACTTATGCTGGTGGTGTTCACTTAGAGATGACAGGTAAAAATGTTACTGAGTGTATAGGTGGTTCATTTACTGTAACGGAGCAAGATTTGAGTTCTCGCTATCATACACATTGTGATCCTCGTTTAAATGCTGACCAAGCATTAGAGTTAGCATTTTTGATTGCAGATTCACTTAAAGAAGCTCAAAAGTAGAAGAAGTTTTACATGGATTTAACAACAATTAAGTTAAAATCACATAATTTAAATTTCAGGGAATAGACATGGCACTATTTGGTTCAAATGAAAAAGATAAAGATTCTGTTCAGAAAGTAAGACCCACAGTTTGTAAGACACAAAATGTAGCACGGGAATTACTTCAGATAGCACATTCTCATAGAGTAAAAGTAGAAGATTTAGATTTTAATCTTTTAGAAACAAAAACATATACAAGATTGGTTGATAATAACACTCCTGATATGGATTGGACAGAGATGTCTCAGCAAGACCTTTATGAGATGGATGATGCAACAGCTCTTTTAAATCCTAGTTTTGAGATAAAACAGGAACATGAAGTTGAAATATTCTTAAAGAAAATAGAAGAAGACCCTTATAAAAAATTTAAATTAGCAGTTGGTGCAAATGCTACTAAATGTAAAGTTTATTTAACTATCTCTGCTGGTTCAGAGGTAGATTACACTCCCGATTTTGAGAGAGAACTTCTCTTACTTATTAACAAACGTAAAATTCGTTCAGGTATTTTGATAAATGTATTTGATGAGATGATAGGAGATGTTGTTTCTAAAGTTTCTGCATTTGTAAGAGTTGCTAAACATGCCGTTTATCAACGAAAAGAGACACTTCTTATTGCAGAAAGTTATGAACCAAAATTAACAGTTAATGATGCTTTAATTCTTCATTTTGAAAATAAAAAAGATATTGTTGTTGATGAGCATCAGAAAGTTGATTACTCCTCTCGTGGATTTATAAAAAATGTAAAAAAAGATGAACTTCTTATAGAATATAGAAAAGGGAAGTTAGGAAAAGCAGGAAGAAGTTGTAGAGGTATATTTATTAGACCTAAAGAGCCTGTAATCCAATATCAGCCAACATTTAAAGTTGATGAAACTATTAAAGAGATAGAGACATTTGATAATATTCAATATATCGCTGTTACTAATGGTTATATTGCTTTTGAAGATAATAAATATTCGATAAGAAATGATGTTGATTTAACAGAGATTAGTTTTAAAACAACAGGTTCTATCTCCACAGGTTTAGATTCAGATGTATCTGTAAGTGTTAAAGAGGAAGATGTTGAGAAAGATGCTATTGGTACAGGAATGGTTGTTGAAGTAAGCGAGATAAATATAGAAGGAAATGTTGGGCCTAATGCAAAAGTTTTTGCACTTAAAGCCAATATTGCTGGACAGACTCATAAAACATCAACTGTACGAGCAGATAAACTAAATATAAATATTCATCGTGGAAATGCCTATGGAAAGAAAGTTCATATAACAAGACTTGAACATGGAAATATCGATTGTAATAATGTTGAAGTAGTCCAAGCGATAGGTGGAACTATTCGAGCAAATAAGATAAGTATAGATCTTTGTGGTTCTCATGTTAGAGCAACATCTTCACGATTAATAGAAATAAAAAAAATGCAAGGAAGTGAAAACTTCTTTACGATAGATCCTCTATTAAAAAAATCAGCACGTAAAGGGTTGGTTGAAAATGATGATGAGATAAAAGATTTAGAACGAGAAGTTCGTGATATAACAGAAGAGGTTAAAAGATATACTAAACTAATAGAAGATGGAAAAAACTCTTTTAATGAGATTAAAAAAAGATTATTACATTATAAAAAGAATAAAATCAAGATGCCTGATAGTTTTGTTAAGAAATATAAACAGTTTCAAAAAACACAACAACATCTTGAGGTTTTGAAAAAAGAGCAAGCAGAAAAAAATAAAGAGTATTCTTATTTAACTTCAAATAGAGGTTCTTTTCAAGATGATATTTTACGAGCTAGAATTATTAATAGAAGCAGATGGGTTGGTCATAATGAGTTAAAGTTCAAGTTAGTTGACCCTGCGATAGATATAGTTTATTATCCTGAAGATGGTTCTTATGATAAAGTATTTGGTTTAGAAAAAGATATTGATGGAAACTATCAAGTAAAAGTGATGGAAGAGGAATGATAGTCGGTTTACAAGGGATAATAGAATATAAAGAACCCTCTTATATACATATAGATGTAAACGGTATTATTTATGAGGTTTTTATCTCATTACAAACTTTTTCTGCATTAGAGAAAAAGAGTGTAAAACTACAAACAGTACAGATAATACGGGAAGATGCACAACTTCTTTATGGATTTATGGAACTGAGTGAAAAAAAATTGTTTCAAAGACTTATAAAAATAAGTGGAGTAGGCCCTAAAGTTGCAATGGCAATATGTTCAACATATACACCAACACAGTTTGGTTTAATTATTAATGAAAAAAATATAAATGGAATAAAGAAAGTTCCAGGTATTGGTCCAAAGAGTGCAGGGCGTATTATTGTTGAGTTAAATGGTTTTGATGCAGATTTATTAGTATCTACATCTCCTAAAAATAGGTCATTTAGTGAAGCAACAGAAGCATTAGAATCTTTAGGATTTAAAAAAGATAAAATATCAAAAGCTCTGACATCTTGTGATGGAGAGGAAACAGCAACTTTAGTAAAACAAGCTTTAAAGTTACTGCAAACAATTTAAGTTTTACTAAGGCTTATATTTTTAATCCAATAAATGTAATGTCATCATTTGTCTCATAATCATCTTGATATTGAGCAAGTGTATATAAAAATATCTCCTGTTGGTCTGCCATTGTCTCTTGATGATACTCATTGATGATAGATTGAACCTTTTTCTTACCAAAAGGAAAACCTTTTTCCCCTCCATTTTGGTCTAAGTAACCATCTGTGGAAAGATAAAACTGCATACCTTCCTCTACTTCTATAATATGCTCTTTATATTGATAATTTCTATCACATTTTTTATAGCCAACAGAGTATCTATTTCCTTTAATCATAGTAAGTTTTTCATCTTTGATATAAAAAAGAGGTGTTTCAGCTCCTGCAAATTTTAATATTTTATCTTTTTTATTATAATAGATAATTCCACCATCAAATCCAGCATTAGAGATACTATCTTTATTTTCTTGTTTAAGAAGATGTTTCATACTACCATTGAAAATACTAAGAATTTTAGCTGGACTTACTACTTCATTACCCATTTTAATTTGTGAAACTATCTGTCTTTCAATAGCTTTTACAAGCATTGTTACAAAAGCACCAGGAACACCATGACCAGTACAATCTATAACCATTAGTAAACATTCATCTTCTGAGCGTAATCCTTCAAAGAGATATATATCTCCTCCAACCGTATCTTTTGGGTGCCAAATAGCAAAATAATCTTGAAAATATTTTCTAAATGAGTTGTTATCTGGGATTAATACACCTTGAATGAGAGAGGCATATTCTATCGAATCTCTAGTATGTTTGTGCATCTCTTCTACTTTATATTTTTCAATTTCAAGAGCATTTGTTCTCTCTTTAATTTTTAGTTCAAGATTTTTAGTGAGGTCTTCAACCTCTTTTTGTGCAGTTATATCGTGTCTGATTGCACTATAACATTTGATATTTCCATCTTTGTCAAACTCTGGAAATATAGTGGCATTTACCCAATAAAATCCACCATCTTTTTTAAGATTTTTTACTTCACCTTTCCAAGTATTCCCAGCTTTTATTGTTTCCCATAAATTTTTAAATGCTTCTTTTGGTACATCTGGATGTCTTACAATATTATGAGGTTTTCCGAGAAGTTCCTCTGGAGTATATTGGCAAGTATCACAAAAAGCTTTACTAGCATAAGTTATTCTACCCTTTAAATCTGTTTTACTGGCAATAATATTTTCATCAAATTGTTGAATAATCTCTTTTAAATCTTTTGTTTTTTCATCTATTGATTCTTCAAGTTTATCTGTATACTCTTTCAGCTCTTTATCCTGTTTAGTTATGGTTTGAAGCATACTGTTAAACCCATCAAAGAGAATTCTAAACTCATCATTATCTTTTGTTGTTATATGAATATCATAATTATGATTGAGTGTAACACTCTGCATCGCTGATTTTACCTCAAATATAGGGAGGATAAACATCTTTTTAATATATTTAGTGACGATAAATATAGAAATAAGAGATAGAAGTAAAATAGCTATACTTAAATAAAATATATTTTGTTGAGCTTTTATTAACTCTTTTTTATTTGAAATAATACATAATGAACCAAGTTCACTGTAATCACTCTCATCAAATTGAATCTTTTTACAAATAACTATATGGTTTTGAGTATCTTGTATAATATCATTTTTAAAATTTTCTTGAGTGATAATTTTCTTCATTATAGAGAGAAGATATTTTTCATCTAAATTTTCTGTATAGTATGAGCTAAAGATAGTTTTTTCATCTGAATATATCAATGCACCCTCTATATTTTTATTGAGATGTAGAGTATTCAATATATCTTTTGAATCATCGATAAGTTTAAAATCAACACTAGCAGCTAAGTTTCTACTCATTATTTTTGTTGAAAGCTCTAAAGCTTTTATTGTATCTAACTCTTTTGTAGTGTAAACATTATAAAGTATAAAAGAGAAGGCGGGAAGAATAATAACGATGGCACTAATAGCTATTGCAAAGAACAGTTTAACATTGATAGAACGAAAAGGTGTATTTTTTTTCATTATTAAAACTCCATTGAGATATTGATATAATAGTATGCACCACTATATCCAAAGGGTGAATATCGTGAATAGGGTTTAATCGTGTCATAACCATAATATTTACTAGATAATCCATCCCATCTATTTGGCATAGAATCAAAAATATTATTACCACCTATCGCTATTGAAATATCATTCGTTATTTTATATGATATATCTAAATCAGTTATTAGCTGTTTTTCAAACCAATATTTTTCATTATTTATCACTTGTGCATAGTTACTAAAAGCATTCAAATTGAGTTGATATGTTAGTTTATTTCTCTCATATCTTGATAAAAGTTTGATGTTATGTTTTGGTTGTCCATTTTCAACTCTATCTATCTGCTCAAAAGAGTTCTCTTTTGTTATATTCTTTAAGACTCTATTTTTATTATAGTTATACCAAAGTGTTAGATCTAAAGAGCTACTGTTTTGAAATATAATTTTTTTATTGAGCTTAATATCTATACCATAGGTTCTTGTATCTATCGCATTAGTAAAACAGCTGATTTTTTCAACTTTATATTTATGTTGTTGCTCTTGAGTTAAAGTTTGTGGGTCTGAAAGAATAATCTTATCATTAACATCTGTTAAAAAATAATCTATTGTTATAGTAGTACTATTAGTTACTTTATATATAGTTCCTACTGTTAAGTGCTTTGATGTTTCAGCTTTTAATGCTTTAGCACCTAACTCTTGAGATATAGGGGCATATGGCTGAAAAGTCCCACTTCTTACTCCACCAAAAGTTGCTATATTTGAGTAGTTTGATTGGGCAAGAGAGGGTGCTCGAAAACCTGTACTAAGAGATGCTCTTAGTAGAACATTTTCTACAACTCTATAATCAGAGGCTAGTTTAAGATTTGTAGTAGAACCAAAATCACTATAGTTTTCATAGCGTATCGCACCCTCTAAAGAGAGACCTTCTTGAAATAGATATGTCGTGTCAAGATATAAAGCATAACTGTATCTATCTTTATCTATATCACTCTCTTCACTATATCCTGGAAAACCTTGTGCGCCTCCATCTATATAAGATGATTTATCTCCTGCATCTATTTTATATGATTCATATCGATACTCTAAACCACCTGCAATTTTAAGTTGATAAAAATCTTTTTTGAGGTCAAGATTAGTTGTATTTTGAGAAAAAGAGAGAGAACCATTATAAAAAGATGTTGGTGATAATGCTCCTAATGAGTAGTTCATACTATTGTTAATATAATATTTTATGCGATTATATCCATATACATTACTTAAATCCCAAAATATTTCGTTTGAAAGTTCTCCATTTATACCGACAGTTAAAGAGGTATCGATAATTTTAGCATTTAAAAGAGGTAAAAAACCATTAGGATAGAGAAGAGTTGTTTTTTCATTGTGGTCAGATGGTCTAAAAAAAGCACTTGCTTCAGAATCTCTATAATTTATAATAGCACTAGAGTATAGAAGTATATTATCAAATTGTGCTATCTCTGTATTAAGTGTCGCTAATAGATTTTTAGAGTCTGGAATACCTGCATGGGTTGTTACATAAGGGTGTTCCAATCTTTTATCAATCCCTGCACGATTTGTTTGTTCTTGAGATTTTGCTTGGAGAGAGATATTAAAAAATCCGTCATAGCGGAGAGGAAAAGTTAAAAAACTATCAGTTATCAAACTTTTTCCATCATTTTCTAATCTTCTTCCATGATGAATAGAAAAACTATTTTTATGGTTTGCACCTTTTAATATGATATTTATAACACCAGCAATAGCATCTGAACCATATTGTGCTGCTGCACCATCACGTAGTATCTCTATTTTTTGGATAGAGATGGGAATAATGGTATCAATGTCAACATTACTTGAACCTCGACCTATTGTTCCATTTACATGGAGTAAAGAGGATGTATGAACTCTTTTTCCATTAATTAATACTAAAACTTGGTCAGGAGCCATACCTCGAAGGGTAAAGGTTCTTATATGGTCACTCCCATCAGCAACTGATGTTTCAGGTGCATTAAACCCAGCAATAAAATATCTTAAAATATCAGTAAGAGAGGTAAGACCCGAACTTTTTATCTGTTTAGATGTGATAACATCGATAGGAGAACGAGATTCTAAAATATTTTTAGCACCATTACGTGAACCAATATCTGCTTTAAGCTCCGTTTCCATAGAGAGTAAATCTTCTAAAGATTCATCAAATATATCATCATCTGCTTGAAGAGAGTGAGACAGTAGTAAAAATGTAGATAGTGTAATAGTATTTAATAGTTTATTCATTTGTTGAGTTTCCTCTGAGTACATCTGAAATTCTTAAAAGAGATGATTTTATTTTAAAGTTTTCTTGCTGAGTATTTTCTAAGTTAATCTTTAGTTTTACTCTTTGTGATGCAAAATATATCTGCATCATTCCACCTTTTTCGGCAAATCCACGAATATCACTGATAGTAAAAATATTTTTATTTTTCAACTGTTCTAAAATTTGAGGTAATTTTTTAGAGTTTGAAGGGGAAAGATATAAAATATCCGTTTTTTGAAGTTGTGTAATATCGTCTATATAATGAATAGAGACAGGTTTATGTTTAATTTTTTTATTTTGATAGATATCATCAAATAAATTTTCATCATTATCTCTTAAAACAGTGATAATAAACATATCTTCATCACTCTCTTGCCAAGAGATATATTTAGCAACTTTGCCTATTATCAAAACTTTCAATTTATTTTCTAGTTGATAAGCATAAATATTAGTTAATAATAGAGATATTAAAATAATTTTTAACATTTATATCTCCTTTTTTATTCTAAAGATTCTATCAAAATTAAAATGAATTTCACTTTAGTTTTACTGTTTTAGTTTGAAAATTAAAGATAAAAATTTCCTATTCAACATAAGGATGATTTTTTCTTTTCAGTTCAAGGAGTAGCTTTCTGATAAGTAATGCCAATAAAAATATAAATAGTATTAAAACAGAGATATATAAGACAGGGTTCATTCCTATCTGTAAACTTATTCTGTCAATAAAATTCATATTTGTTAATATATATTTATCATTTATATTAAAAGATGTTCCATCCTCTACAATTGGATTATATATAAGTGTATCACCTTCAATATAGTGACGGTTATTATAAGATAAAACAGATTGAACACCTTTATTTAAAGATTCAGGTTTTTCCCCTACAAACATAAGTGCAGTTTTTTCATCATTATAGGGAGATTGAAACATCTGTATTAAAATATTTTCATCAAGTTGATTTGTCTCTTTCATTTTTGAGATATATCTATATTTTTTAAGACGAGTATCATCACCTATACTTTTTTTATCGATAAACTGTTTTATAAATGGATAGGGTTTTGTTATATCAAGTGCATCAAAGGAGATAGGAGAATCTTTACTGAACTCTTGCATCTTTGTATCGTGAATAGAACCAAAAAACACTAAGTGACGATTTTTATTTGCATTCTCTATATTTTTTGTGATATTAAGATAATAGGGATGACCTCCAATCTCTTGAGAGAGAAAAAATATAAAGTTCATAGATGCTGATATTGTGTCACTATCTGTATTTGTTAAAACAATCTGAGTATCTTGTAGGTCTGGATAGATAGAGTAGGGGTATCCAGAACTAGGAATATACTCCATATATGGCATCTCTATCCATCTTGTAGAGGATGGTAATGAAAAATAGGAGTTATCCATAATCATAACAAGAAGATTTTGAGTATTGTGAATACGGCATATATTTTTTTTATTTGGTACAAGAGAAAATTCAAATTTTATTTTATTATGACCCTTATCTAAAAGATATACAGGTAACTCTTTTGTATCACCTATATCTAAAAGCCCCCCAGCTTTTGAAAAAATATTAGTTTTTGAAACCTGCATAATATCTATCTGTTTTGCAAATTTTCCATTTATAAATATATTTGAAACAGAATCTGGATTTACTGTTGTTGGAAAAACATAATTGAGGTGAGCTTCTATTCTATCTTTAGAGTTGAAATAGTGGTCTGGATATACCTTAAAATCTATACTAATAGAGGGTGGATACCAACCTCGTAGTACAGTAGTGTCATATCCTAACTCTTTAAATGATATATCTGTTTGTACAGGGATATAATCTTTTGCACTATATGCCTCAGCTTTGGAAGGAATTTGCACAGAATTTATATTTAAACCCTGTCTAAAATAGAGAGAGAGGTCTTTTTTGTAAAATCCATAGATAACTTCAGCTATCTGCTCTCTTTCATTTGGAGCTACTAAAAGAATTATTTTATTTGGTGAGATAGGATTTCTAAGAACATTAATATCATGTAAAATCTTTTCAGAGATAAAGAGTGCTTCACTATAAGATTTTTTGCTATTTTGTTTTGCTAACTTATAAATTTTATCTATTGTTTTTTTATTAAGTGCTTTATCAAAAAGATAGAACTGGTCCATAGAACCATAGTAAGCAAACTTTTTACTATTTTTTTGACCTCCTAATGTTGCATAGGAGCTAAAAGATGGAAGTTTTTTTATAGCTCGTCCTGATACTCTTCGTAATTTTATCTTTTTTCCATTTATGTAGATACTATTCTTTTTTATATCTTTATGATGAAAGGTTGCGATGATATGATGCCATCTATTTGTAGATTTAAATTTAGCTCCATATAACTTTTTATTATCAGTTGTAAAGCCTATATATCTTTTATTGAGAACCAATTTATAGCCATCAAATCCAAAAATAGTAGCATTTTGTTTTTTACGTATCGGTTTAATCCATAAAGAGATAGTAACTGCATCACTATTTTTTAAAGAGAGTTCCTCTAATACTATTTTACCTCCATTAAGAGATAGACTTTTACCATGAAATATATCTTTTTCTTGAACAGTGATACCTCTTTTAGAGTGGCTTAATGATATGTTGTTGTTTAAAAGAGGTTTAAAATCTTTATTATTAAAATGAAGTGAGTAGATGGGATTGTTTTGAAATAAAAAATGAGATTTTAAAGGGATGAGTTTCTCTTTTATCTTATCTTTTGTTGAAATAACTACATTATGTTCTTTAATTTTAAGAGTATTTGAAACAGATATGGGAGCCATACGATACTGAATACTATTAGCGGTTGCTCCTGTTATAAGCGCATAATTACGAAGTTCTTCATCGGTTGCATCTTTAGATATAACATAATTTATAGGTTCAATTTTATACTGTTTACCATCAAGCATATGAGTTGTTAGAGAGTGAATCTCTTCTGGAATAGCTATCTTTTCCACATGAAATTCAATATAACTTTTAACAAGATTTATATCTGTCCAAAGTTGAGAACTTGCACCATCTTCACATTTATCTGTATAGTGTTGAATCATCTCTATACGAAGCTGATTATACTCTTTTATATAGTTTGGATTGATAGAAAATTTAACACCAGTCTCTTTATATTTAAAAAGTTTAAACTGTTTTACATTCATATTATTAAAGTTTATAACACCAGCAGAATGCTCTTTTTGGAGTAGTATAGAGGGACTATAACTGAGATAACCTTTAGCAGATAAAACTTTCCAACTTCCTGGAATTGGTAATGCTACATTATACATTCCATCAACTCCCCGTATTCGTCGAGACATCTCTATTGGATTTTCATAGTTGAGTGCTATTTTTACTAGCAAAGTTCCATCTTTGAGTTCTTTTATTTTAATTGTTTGAGGCTTTTCTATTTTTATAGCAAATAAAAAAGTGGTAGTAAATATAAATAGTAACAATAATCTCATTGTTTTCCTTTAATTTGTTCTAGTTTTGGAGAATATTTTATTAAAAAAATATCTAAAAGTAACTTTAAATGCTTCTTTAAAGAGGGCATTTTTGAAACTTTGTTTGATTATAAGGTAAAAGCTTTGGAATGGATTCATATTTTTTTGCTCTTTTTCAAACTCATTCCAAACAGTTGAGTTTCCATAGATAAGTAAAATCAGTTTTTGGCGAAGAGTAAGATTGTATCTCATATCTTTAAACTCAAATATAAGTACTTCTCCCCATTTAAAAGAGCGTAAAAATGTGGATGGTAGCTGAAAAAGTTTACCGTTGAGGTCGTGTATCTCTATGAAAATATCATCTCTATTTTCCAGTAAAATCTCTTTGTTTTCTGGATTTAATGGCTCAATGCTGATACCATCTTCACTAATATCTAAAACTTTAGCAATATATCTTCTATTATTTAGAATAATGGAACAATCTTTGTTTAGAAGTACACGAATAGATTTACGAATATCTCCCTTTTCACTCGTAACACCAATAGCTGTAACAAGTAATAAAAAATTTATAAAGTTCCAAAAAGAGGTCATTAAAACGATAGTAAGCTCTTGAGGGTTAAGATATATCTTAATGGCTCCGACAATAAACCCTAAACCAACTAACATAAGCATAATAATAAAGGGGATAGCATATTCACTTACATAGGTTTGTGTTATATCTGTACCCTTTGGTGTTACCTTAAATGTTGGATTGTATGGATTCCATATAGCTTGAATAATTGCAGGCAGTGTAAAGAAGGAGAGGGCAGTTTCATATATCTCTGAGAAAAAAGGGTTACGTACATTAGAGTACATAAAGTATGACATCATTATTGCCATAATTATATGGGGTATTACATAAGCTATCATCTCTATATCATTGGCACTATATATTTTAAGACCAAAAAACATATACATAAGTGGAGCTAAGAAAAAGATAACTCTTGAGATAGCAAAAAACCAAAAAAAACTTGCACTAGCATAACTAAGCATCTGATACCAGCGTAGGTTTTTTGACATAAAAGGATTTTTAAGAAGGAAAAGTTGTACCATTCCTTGTGTCCATCGTATACGTTGTAATACTAGAGAAGCAAAATCTTCAGCTTGAAGACCACGTACCATAGGTTCATCTATATAAGCACTTTTATAGCCTCTATTATGAAGTTTTATGGCAGTTTCTGCATCTTCTGTTATAGTATCACCAGCTATTCCTCCCACTTCATCTATATATTTACGTCGTAAAACAGCAGCTGAACCACAAAAAAAGGCACTCTCCCAAAAATCGTGACCGAGTAAAATATGACGATAAAACATATCGTTTTCACTAATAGAAGTTCCAAATATTTTTAGATTTCGCTCTATGGGGTCAGCATTATAAAAAGCATGAGGTGTTTGCACTAAAAACATCTTCTCATCTTTGTTAAACCAGCCAACAGTTTTTTGTAAAAATTGAGGGGCAGGGATATGGTCTGTATCTAGGATGAGGATGAGGTCGGAGTCTATATATTGGAGGGCTGAATTAAGATTACCAGCTTTTGCATGTTCATTTTTCTCGCGTGTAAGATAGGTTACTCCAGCTCTGTCACAAAACTCTATAAGATATTTTCTTCTCTCTCTTGCTTCTTTTGCTTTTTGAGGGTTGTTATCGTAACATTTTTGGTCTGTTCCTCCATCATCGCATAAAAAAACATTAAATCTATCACTTGGATAATCAAATGCTAATGAGGCTAAGATAGTTTTTTCTATCATCTCAAATGGTTCATTATAAGTAGGAATGAGAACATCTACGGTAGGATATTCCGATATATCATACTCTAAAAGGTCGATAGGTTTTCGATGTAAAATACTCATAGAGGTAAACACCCCTAAAAGATAGATACCGATAGCTATCATCTCAGCAAGAAGAAGGAGTAAAGCCCCTATAAAGTCAAAAAAACCATCATAAACAATAGAACTTGTAATACGCCAATAGAGATAACGAAGAACAAGAACAGAAGCTAAGAGTTTTATAAAAAGGGATAACTGCTCAGGAATTTTTTCTAATTTTAGTACAAAATAGAGAAAGAAAATAGTTCCATATGCTAAAATAAGCTGAGTCTCTATAAGATAGTGAGAAGTTATTAAAATATATAACATTATAGCGATAGCTATATTGATAAACCATTGATAGCTAATAGTCATCGTCTATTTCAGGTTCTTCTCTTTTATGGTTTGAGTGTTGGTATTGGTAATTTGAGGAGTCATCTTTTTTCTCTTTTACAAAGAAAGGTTGTTCCATTCCTCCATCATCATTACTATTTTGAAACATATATTGATTTTTATATGGGTTTTCATCCTCTTTATCATCATTAAAATATTGATTATCTTTTTCAGTTGGAGTATTCTGATGTTGATACATATATTGATTTTTATAGGATATATCCTCTTGAGTATCACTAGCTTTTTCTATTTTTTGCATAGGATTTTTTACTATCTCTACATATTGTTTTATCGGTTTTTCTACTCTTTGAGGCTCTTTTATAATCTCCACATATCTTTTCATCGTCTCTTGAGGCTCATTCTCTTGTAAGGTTTCTTCTTTAGAGTTTTCAAACATATATTGATTTTTATAAAGTTCCTCAGTTGTTTTCTCTGTTTCTATCTCATCCATTACAGATTGATTAAAGTATGCTTGTTGATTATCTTGTTTTTGTTCTTCACTATTTTGAAACATATATTGGTTCTGATATTCATCTTTATATTCATTTATAGCTTTTTTTACTTTTTTGATAGGTTTTTGAGTATATTCATCACTCTCATATTCATCCATTAAGTCATATTTTGAGCTTTTATTATTTTTTGGTTCATAATCATCATATTTTGGAGTTTGATATTGTTGCTCTTTTTGTACAGATTGTTGTTTTACAGGTTTTTTAAGAAAATCAAAAAATCCACTTTTCTCTTGTGTTTCATTTTTTCTTTTTTCTTCAGGTTCTGTATCTAAAAGGGAATAATCTTCAATATCATCACTATTTATCTCTATATCAGCATAGTTTTCCTCTTTTTTACTCTCTTTAGGAGTAGAGTACTTTTCTGTTTTAGCTTGAGGTTTTTTAAGGAAATCAAAAAATCCACTCTCTTGCTTTTGTTCTTTTTTCTTTACCTCTTGTATCGATTCTATATCTTCAATAGAGTAATCTTCTTCTATATCATCCATATTGACATCTACATCAATATTATCATATTCATCCTCTTCTTCAGTATCTATTTTATCTTTTGTAAATATATCAAAAAAACTACTCTCTTGCTCTTTTTTTACTTCTCTATATTTTGGTTGCTTTTTTATTGTATGTTGTGTTGCCGTGTCATTTGAAAATATATCTTCATCTATTAAAGGTTCATTATCTGTATAAATATTTTCATCATCGATAGTTATATCTACTTCTGGTTCAGCTATAACCTCTTCAATAGTGATTATCTTTTCTATATTATCTCTTTTTTTCTCTTTGATTTTTTGATTATAATAGATATCTTTCTTTTCTTTAGAGTCTGAAGAGGATTTTTCTTCAATATAGGTATAGTGAATTTTTTCTTTTTTTATCTCTTGAGTTTTTTCTTTATCATCAAGTATATTATTTAACCAATCATCTTGTTTTGGAGTCTCTACTTCTATTAAAGTTTTTTGCTGTTTAGGATAGATTATTTTCTCTCTTTTTTGCTGTTTTGGAACTTTTTTGGAGTTGGACTCTGTTTCCACTGTGGCATAACATCTTTTACAATCTTTATAAAAGCTATTATTATATTTATTGTTTTTATTATAGATAAAACTTTCTTGAGGGATTGAAGGTTTATTTTGTTTTTCTAAAAATGGAGTTTCATTATATTTAGGAACTTTTTTAATTGTTAAAATTCTTTTTGGTTTGCTATCTCTTGTAGTTGATTCATCTATAAGCTGAACTTGACCATTAACAATCACAAGTCTTCTTTTTTTTACTCTTTTTTTTATTGTTGGAGATGTTTCATCTTTATTAGATATTTTAGGTACTTTTTTTTGAATAATTTGTGATTTTAGACTTCTAGGTTTAGTAGTTTGAGTGGATATTTTATAGTCTGTTTTAGGATAGATTATCTCTGATACAATATAGTTACATCGACGAATATAAGCATCACTATACATTTTTTGAATATCTTTTAAATCTTTGAGTGCATAGGAGTATTTGTCATAGTTTCCAACTCGTAAAACAAGTCCACCTGTTCTTTTATCTATTCTTGCTTTATCATAATGATTTAAAATCCGAGCAACAGCAGGTTTCATATTATTTGGTGTAAAGTTATGTGCAGCTGTTACTTGAATACAAAATTTTGAACCAGCTAATAAAGCATTAGATAAAAATGATAGAATAAAGAGAATTTTTAATATTTTCATAAAAATTATTTTAACTAAAAGATGCTTTAAATATCTAACTTTTCATCATAAATAACAGCTGTTTGAGCTAACAAGTCATGTAAAGCCCGTTTGTCTTTTCGAAAGAGAACTATAAAAAAACCAAATAAGAATGGTAGTGTTGAGACTATATAACCAATAGAACGAGTAACAGCTTGTTTATTATCTATATCTTCAAATGTGTTTGCATCTACTATTTTTATATGAACCAATCTTTTTCCTGGTGTTATTCCTTTAAATTTTTTCCAAAAAATAATAGTAACTAATAAAATAGAGAGTTCAAAAAGGAGTTCCCATTTTAAAGATGTTTGCGGTTGGGAGGCAAGAGCTTTATCTGCATAACCATTCATAGCATAGTTGATATTTTGTTGGTATTGAGTAAAATCAAACCAGTTTCCATCACTAATAAAATAGATAACAATAGCGATAGGTAATGCTAAAAACAGTGTATCTAGTAAAGATGCTAAAGAGCGTATCCAAAATCCTGCATAACGAATCTCTTGGTTAGATTGGTCTATTTTTGTACTCATTTTTTATTCCTAGATGATATTTTATAAAGATGTAAAGAAAGTATTTGTATATATGAGAAGTATAATCCCCAAAAAGGGGATATATATGAGAGTTAAAAAAAGAAATTATACGTGATAATTTGGAGCTTCTTGAGTGATGATAACATCATGAACGTGTGATTCTTTAAGACCTGCACTTGTAATCTCTACAAATTCAGCTTTATCCCAAAACATCTCTACATCTTCACTTCCACAGTAACCCATAGATGAACGTAAACCACCCATCATTTGGTGTACTATACCTGCGATGCTTCCTCTAAATGGAACACGACCCTCTATACCCTCTGGAACAAGTTTATCAGCAGCTGTTCCCTCTTGGAAATATCTATCTGTTGAACCTTTTTGCATCGCACCAATACTACCCATACCACGGTATGATTTATATTGACGTCCTTGGAACATTATAGTTTCACCTGGAGATTCTTCAGTTCCAGCTAAAAGTGAACCAGCCATAACACAAGATGCACCAGCAGCAAGAGCTTTTGCAATTTCACCAGAGTATTTGATACCACCATCAGCGATAACAGGAACACCATGAGGTCTCGCAGCTTCAGCACACTCATCGATAGCAGAGATTTGAGGAACACCAACACCAGCAACGATACGAGTAGTACAGATAGAACCTGGTCCAATACCAACTTTAACAGCATCTGCCCCAGCTTCAATAAGTGAAAGAACAGCCTCTTTCGTTGCGATATTTCCAGCGATAACATCTACTTCCATAGTCTCTTTAATCTTTTTAACAGTATCTAAAATACCTTTAGAGTGACCATGAGCAGAATCAAGAACTAAAACATCAACACCAGCATCAACAAGTGCTTTTGCACGGTCAATCTGACCAACACCGATAGCTGCACCAACTACAAGTCTACCAAACGCATCTTTGTTTGATGTTGGATATTCGATACGTTTTTTAATATCTTTAATAGTCACAAGACCTTTTAAAAAACCCTCTTCATCTATAATAGGAAGTTTTTCTATCTTGTTTTTGTGCATAATCTCACCAGCTTCATCAAGGCTAATACCTTTTGTTGCAGTAATTAAAGGCATTTTAGTCATAGCTTCTTGTGCTAGTTTTCTCATATCTTTTTCAAAACGCATATCACGATTTGTTAAAATACCTAAAAGTTTGTTATGACCATCAACAACAGGAACACCTGAAATTTTATATTCACTCATCAGTTTTTCTGCATCTGCTAAAGTAGCATCTGGATGAACAAAGATAGGGTCGATGATAATCCCACTTTCAGATTTTTTTACTTTTTTAATCTGTTTACATTGAGTAGCTATATCCATATTTTTATGGATAATCCCGATACCACCTAATCTTGCCATAGCGATAGCAGCTCTATATTCAGTTACCGTATCCATCGCAGCTGAAACCATAGGAATTTTAAGAGAGATATTACGAGTTAATTTAGTTTCTAATGAAACCTCTTTAGGGAGTACTTCAGAATATTGTGGTACTAAAAGTACATCTTCAAATGTTAGTGCGCGTTTACGAATTCTCATAGTTAGCCTTTATAAAAATAGATATTAAAATTTGGCGATTATATCTTTTTTGTGGTTAAGGAGAGGTAAAAGAAAATTAATTAGGTATAATACTTGGTATAAATTTTTATGAAAAAGGAAAAAAAAAGATGAAATTACTATTTTTATTAAGTTTGAGTTTATTACTCTTGGCTGAACAGTCACAAAAAACTTGTTATACAGTGCAAATTTTGAGTGAAAAAGATACTCCAACAAATAGAGAAAATTTAATGAGTAGAGATTATGCTGATGGTTGTAAGGTTATGAAAATAGGTCATAATCAAACAGTAAGATGTGGATGTTACGATAAGAAACAAGATGCAAAGAAAAAGCTTGTTACTCTTTATGATGAATATACAGAAGCTTATATAATGAGTACATACAAATATCGTTTTGATAAAAAATCTAACAAAAGTTTAACACAGCCTCTAAAGACTCCAACAAAGAGAGAAAAAAAAGTTCAACCAAAGATAGATATTAAAACACAATGTTATTCTGTGGAGATATTTAATAAAGAGAAAACAAAACAAAATATAAATTATCTTACCTCTCAAACTTTCCCAAAATCGTGTTTAAAAATGAATTTTAAAGATAGTATCTCTATTAGATGTGGATGTTATAAAGATAAAGATAGAGTGATAAATGAGTATCTACGATTGAAAAAAAGATATAAAGATACAATTATTAAAATATCTTATGCCAATAGATTTAAGAAAAAGAGTGTAGATAATCAAGTTTATATTAAAAAGATAGCAGAGTTGGAGTTACTTATTAAAGATTTAAGAAACACTATTCAACAGCAAGAACTTTATATTGAAAATATGGATGATACTGAGGAGATTGGTATCGTTGAGCAAAAAGTAGAAGAGGTAGAAAAGAAAGAAGTAAAACCTAAAAAAATAATAGTAGAAGAGAAAAAGAAAAAAGAGGAGACGGTTGTTCTTAAAAAGATAGTGAAAGAGAATAAAGAGGTGAAAAAAATAGAAGAGGTTGAAAAACTGATTATTATTGATGAGACAGATGATGATGAAAATATTTTTTTAGAAGATGAAGAGATATTTTTTGATGATTAAAAGATAGTTTATGTAGATGAGAGTTTGATATAATTATAAAATTACTAAAAAAAGGAGATTTGTTGCAATACACAAATGAGGAATTAACAAAAAAAATAGGTGCGTTAAAAGAGAAACTTAGTGTAACAGTTGTAGCACATTTTTATCAAAGAGATGAGGTTTTTGAGATAGGTGACATTACTGGAGATTCTTTAGAGTTAGCTATAAAAACAAGAGATGATGATGCAGAGTTTGTTCTCTTTTGTGGTGTTGGTTTTATGGGGCAGAGTGTAAAAGTTCTTAGTCCAGATAAACGAGTAGTTATGCCAAAGATAGCATCTTGTGCGATGGCTAGTATGATAGATGGTTTAGGATTTGATAGTGCAGTCAAAGCTTTAAATGAGAGTGGTATAGAGAGTGAAAATATTTTACCTATCACATATATAAACTCAGATGCAGATGTAAAAGCAAAAGTTGGTGAGATGGGTGGGCTAGTGTGTACGAGTTCAAATGCTAAAACTATCATCACAACAGCACTCAAAGAGGGTAAAAAAATTCTTTTTGTTCCAGATAGATGTTTAGGACAAAATATAGCTAATGAGATGGGATTAAAATCTTGTGTTATTGGAGATGGAACAGATTTAACTGAGTCAGATATTATCTGTTTTGATGGTTTCTGTTCTGTACATCAACTTTTTAGTGTAGAAGATATAGAGTTTTTTAGAAAAAAATATCCTGATATTATAATAGCTGTTCATCCAGAGTGTGACCCTGCTATTTGTGATGCAAGTGATTTTGTAGGTTCAACATCTCAACTAATAAAATATATACAATCTCTTCCCGAGGAGCAAAAAGTAGCCGTAGGAACAGAGTTCAATATGGTAAATCGTTTACGTCCTAAAAATACTTATGTATTATCTTCTACAAAGCCAGAGTGTCCGACGATGAATGAAACAACTTTAGAGGATGTTTATTTAACATTGAAAGCGATAGATGAGGGTAACCCTATAAATGAGATTTTTGTAGATGAAAAAACACAAAAATGGGCAAAAATAGCCTTAGAGAGAATGTTAGCATTATGATAGAAAAATTTATAAAAGATACTCTTGCTGAAGATGTTGGTCGTGGGGATTTGTATGCACTTGTTGAACCAAGTGTTCATGCTAAGGCAGATATTATTGCTAAAAGTGATGGTGTTTTAGCTGGTGAGAAATATATAGATGTTTTGGCCTCTTTGGAAAAATTTGAGATTATTTGGGGAAAACATGATGGAGAGGAGTTTGTTAAGGGTGATATTTTAGCTATTGTTAAAGGTGATTCTCATACTCTTTTAAAGATAGAGAGAACACTTTTAAATATACTTCATCATGCTAGTTCTATCGCAACATTAACAAGAAAATATGTAGATATTATAGCTCCTTATGAGGTAAAACTTTTAGACACTAGAAAAACAAGACCTCTTTTAAGAGTGTTTGAGAAGTATGCAACACGAACGGGTGGAGCAGTAAATCATAGAATGGGTTTAGATGACTCTTTGATGATAAAAGATACACATCTCAAAACGATAGAGAACTTAAAAAAGTATATAGTAAAAGCAAGAAAGCAGATACCATTTACTGCTAAGATAGAGATAGAGGCTGAAACTTTTGAGATAGCTAAAAAAGCGATGGATGCAAAGTGTGATATAGTGATGTGTGACAATATGACACCAAAAGAGATAGCTGAGGTAGTAGCATATAGAGATGCTAAATTTCCTCATATTTTACTTGAAGCGAGTGGGAATATATCTCTTGATACTATTGAGGGGTATGCTAAAAGTGGGGTAGATGCTATAAGTAGTGGTGCTTTAATTCATCAAGCGAATTGGATAGATTTGTCTATGAAGATGGATTGAGTTTCTAGTATGCAAATACGAGTCTACTACGAAGATACAGACCTAGGAGGAGTGGTTTACCACTCCAACTATTTAAACTTTTGTGAAAGAGCAAGAAGTGAAGTTTTTTTTGAAAAAGAGATAACACCTGTTCTAAAGAATGGTCATTTTGTGGCTAGAAAAGTGATTGCTAACTATATGGCTAGTGCTAAATTAGGAGATATATTAGATATAAAATCTTCTCTTCTCAAGATGAAATCAGCCTCTTTTATACTCCAACAAACCATTTTTAAAAATGATAAAAAGATTTTTGATTTGGAGATAACTTTAGCTTATATAGATTTTGATGGAAAGCCTCAGAGAATAGATAAAGAGACTATTTCACTTATTGAGAAACTTTTTTATCTATAACTCTCCCTTAAAAGCTTGGTCTAAAATGGAAGCTTTTAATGCTACTAAACTTTTCATTTTTTCTTTTTGAGTTTGTTTTAGGGTCTGACATTACGATAAAGAAGTTATAAGAATGTACAAAAAGTGAGAAAAATAGTAAACTAAGAGATGGAAAAATTAAAAGATATATACATCAATTTTGCAATAAGTTCATTTGGGAAAATAGAGATGA
>Ga0256837_1000548_pt1 | contig 31032 bp, 29 predicted proteins | sample 4562384metaG_FD_185976 | JGI IMG/M metagenome (GOLD analysis project Ga0256837, IMG submission 185976) | Hydrothermal vent microbial communities from Guaymas Basin, Mexico - 4561-384 | ecosystem: Environmental > Aquatic > Marine > Hydrothermal vents | place: Mexico: Guaymas Basin | collected... | reverse complement strand
CTCCAGTCATTATGTTCGTTGCTAATTTTGCTGTATAAGCATCATCCCTTGTTGCTGCTAGTTTTGGTATGGCAACAGCAGCTAAAATCCCCAAGATCACAATGACAAATATCAGTTCTATCATCGTAAAAGCTTTTTTCCCATAAAGCATAGCTTAAACCCTTTTATAAATAAATTGTGTTCAGTATAAGTAAAGTTTGTTTAGAAAAAGATTAAATGAAGATTTAGTGAGAATACACATTCCCATGGAGACCAAGGGAATGTGTTAACTGATCTTCATACTTTTTTAGTATGAAGATCAAAGTAATTAAAAACTACCAAACAACTTTTTGTCCACCAAATGAGTGTGTTTTATTCAAATCTTGAGCAGATACAACTGCCTGAATTTTCTCACATAATGAATCTGGATTTGCAGATAAAGATACAGATACATTACCATCAGCAATCGCATCTGCAGTAGTATTAAAATCAATACAAGCCGCATTATTAACTTCATAACTAGGATTTGTAGTTAAGTTTCCATCGCTAGAAAGCTTCACATTTGTCATATCAGATACATTTCCAAATTTACCTTGTGCAGTATAGTAAGCACCAAAATCTTGAATTACCGTTGCAATTTCAGTAACACTTTTAGCAATCTTAGCATCATCACGTGTCGCTGCAAGCTTTGGAATAGCAACTGCTGCTAAAATACCTAAAATAACGATAACGAAGATCAATTCGATCATTGTAAAACCAGCTCTTTTCATAAGAACTCCTTGAATATTTAAAAATTTGGATTACACTAGTAACCTTAAGAGGTATTATGAACCTTATAAGATTAAGACTTACTTAAACTCACTATTTGCTTCCCAAATATAGGGATTTTGTGAGATTACTAAAAAAAATTATTTAAAACATTTAAAACTAGTTTTTTAAATTACTATTTTGGAACTAAAATTGCTTACACTCTTTTAAATTAATCTATAGAGAGGTTTATAATGAGTTATCAAATTTCGCGTTCAGCACAACTTGCATCTGCTGCACTTGATTATAGAGCAGCTCGTCAAGATATGATTGCATCAAATATTGCCAATGCAGACACACCCAACTATAAACCTCGTGATATTCGCTTTGAAGATGCTCTTGCTGCCAAACGAGCAGAGATTTTCAACGACAACAAAGGGCAACTCAAACTTGCTCAAACAAATGGTAGTCATCTTGCACCTGAAAAAGAGAGTGCAAGTATCAAGCCTACACTCTATTACAGAGATGGTCATATGGCTAGAAATGATGGAAACTCTGTTGATATAGATGTAGAAACAACAGAGATGAGTAAGAACTCTGTGATGTTCAATGCACTTGTTATGGCAAAGAAAAAAGATAGTGCTATCTTTAGAAGTGTGATCGAAGCATCACAAAAAGTAAACTAGGAACACTAAGATGAGTAATTTTTTAAACAGTTTTGATATATCGGGTTATGGGCTCTCAGCTCAACGTGTACGTGTTAACACCATCTCAAGCAATATCGCCAATGCACAAACAACCCGTACTGAAGAGGGTGGGCCCTACCGTCGTAAAGAGGTTGTGTTTCGTGCCATAGATTTTAATGAAGAGTACAATAAAGCACTTGGAGAGATGAGCCAAAGTTCAAAGTATGAAGACCCTTTAAATGAGGGAGAATTTGGTAAAAAGGTAAATCCTGCTATAATGAGTGTCATAGTAGACAAAGTTATCAGAGATGATTCTAAACCAAAAATGAAGTTTGAACCAAATCATCCCGATGCAGATGCAAATGGGTATGTTGCATATCCAAATATTAACCCTGTGATCGAAATGGCCGATCTAGTAGAAGCAACTCGCTCTTACCAAGCAAATGTTGCTGCATTTCAAAGTTCTAAAGATATGGCAAACTCTGCTATCTCTTTGTTACAGTAAAGGAAAAGATAAGTTATGAATAATGTTAATGGCATTTCAGGCACATCAACTGCCGACTTATTAAAACAAAAATCAAAAGTTGAAAACAATGGTGGAGCTGCCTTTGCTGAGCAGTTAAAATCTGCTATCAACGAAGTAAACGAATACCAAGAGGGTTCAGAAGAGGCATTAGCTGATCTTGCAACTGGTCAAGTTAAAGATCTTCATCAAGCAGCTTTAGCGATTGGTAAAGCTGAAACAAGTATGAAACTTATGCTAGAGATTAGAAACAAAGCTCTCAATGCATACAAAGAGCTAGGTAGAACACAACTATAGAAAATACAAAAAAGAGTAAAAGCAAAAAGATACTTTCGCTCTATATCCTTTTGTCCTTAGGATTTATAGTTTTCTTAAGTGTTATGCTTGTCAATGTTCTCAAGTCTCGTCACACCCCCTCTCTTTATGCAAAAGAGAGTTCAAAAGCCCAAAGAGGCAGTATCATCTCTGCGGATGGTTTTCACCTTGCATCAACAAAAAAACTTTACAAAGCTGTTGTCAATACCAGATACATAGACCCACAAAAAAAAGAACTTTTCATCTCCCTTTTTAGTATCTACTCTGGCATCGATGAAAAAAAGATCAAACAAAGACTCAAAAAACGCAGAGGTGTAGTTGTACTAAGTTATAACATCACACAGATTCAAGCCCAATACCTTAAAAAACTAGCCCGTGAACTTCGCCGTTTTAAAGTATTTATGGAACTAAAAAATCCAAAAACTGGTTATCGTTCCATCCATGGTTTAAGTATTATTGAGAGTGGGGAGAGTCGAGAGTATCCTTATGGGGATCTTTTAACCCCTATTATAGGCTACCCTCATAAACTTGAAGAGGATGGATACACTCATATCAAAGGGGTAAAAGGGCTTGAGAAACGTTTTGATGAAGAGTTACATGCAAGACAAAATGGTTCATCTCGTGGTAAACGCGATGTAAACTCTTACATCATTTTAAATAAAGAGAGTTTTACAAAACAAAAGATAGATGGGCTCGATATAAAACTCACTATCCCTATCTCTTTACAAATTAAAATAGAACGTATGCTTGATACTATGAAAAAAAAGCTACAAGCTAAGCAGATTATGATTGCTATTATGGACTCAAGAACAGGCGATGTTTTAAGCATGGCCTCTTCTAATCGATTTCTGCCTAAGCATATAAAACGCAGTGACTACCCCTCTTTGCGTTCTGGGATGACAGAGTATAGTTTTGAACCAGGAAGTGTTATAAAACCAGTGACATTTTCTTTACTTTTAGAGCATAAGCTTGTAAATCCTTACGACCTGGTAAATGGTCATAATGGCCGATTTAAAATTGGTCGTAAAGTGATAACAGATGAGCATAGATTTGATTGGCTCTCTGCGGAAGATGTTATAGTCTACTCCTCCAATGTTGGTATAGCACAGCTTGCACAAAAACTCTCTGGTTATGAGTTTTACAATGGACTTGATAAATTTGGTTTTGGACATAGATCCACCCCCGATATGATCTATGAAAGAGCAGGTTCTATCCCCTCTGCAAAACGGCTTGAAAATGAGATCTATAAGGCTACCTGTTCTTACGGTTATGGTATGAGAGCAAATCTTATGCAAGTACTACGGGCCTACAGTGCATTTAACAATAATGGCCGTATGGTTTACCCTAGAATCGTCAATGCTTTTATAGATGAGCATGGTGTAGAAAAAATATCTGAAGAGTTAGAAAGTGTTGAAGTGATTAGTAGTGCAACTGCTGCAAGAATGAAAAAGATTCTTATTAAAACAGTCAATAAAGGGACAGGAAAAAAGGCTCGTACTCCTGGCTTAGAGATTGGCGGAAAAACAGGAACAGCTCACATTGTTGAAAAAGGAAAGTATGTTCACAAATACAACACCGCATTTATGGGCTTTGCTAACGATAAAACTCATAGATACAGCATAGGTGTCATTGTGATTCAACCAAAAGGGAGCCATTTTGCTTCACAAACGGCTGTACCTGTTTTCAAACAAGCTGTAAATATTATGATAGAAGATGGCTACCTAGAGCCAAATATTGTCAAGTAAACGGGTTTTCCCTACAACTGCCTCAATCAGAACGACTGTATTTTTCAACTCTATCTCCTCTATCACCTCAAAATCTTGACTAAGAATCTCAACATAACTCACATCTAAAGGCTCTAGTATATTTCGCATCGCCTTTTTAATCTCTTTAACACACAAAACACCTTTACTCACCATCTTTGAAGCCTCATAAAGTGCTGTAGATATTTTCAGTGCTTCTACCCGTTCCTCTTTGCTTAGGTAAACATTACGGCTTGAAAGAGCTAAACCATCACTCTCCCTTACAGTATCTACAGCAACTATATCAACATTCATAAAGAGTTGTTTGACCATTAAAGAGATAAGATTGAGTTGTTGGGCATCTTTTTTTCCAAAGTAAGCACGGGTTGGGCTGACAATATTAAGAAGTTTATTGACCACTGTTAAAACGCCACTGAAATGTCCAGGGCGAGTTGCACCCTCAAGCACATAACCTCTCACATCTGGTGCAGATACCTTTACTTCATCAGCTGTATAAATGTCATCGGCTTGTGGGAAAAACAAAACATCTACACCTGCGAGTGAGCATATCTTTTTATCTGCCTCATCGCGTCTGGGGTACTTCTCTAAGTCCTCCCCTGCTAAAAACTGAGTAGGATTAACAAAGATAGAGACAACAACAAAATCATTCCCTTTTTTTGCTTCTTTTATAAGTGATATATGCCCTTCATGTAAAGCTCCCATCGTTGGAACAAATCCAATAGTGCCCTGAACACTTTTTAAAAACTCTTTTAACTCATAGGGATTAGAAATAATCTTCATTTTAAGCCTCATTTTTATATAATCGCAATTATACACTATTGGACTTATTTATGGATAATTACGAATACACAGAACTTTTAAAAAAGATACAAACAAAAATACAAAATATAGAGGGTGTCGTTGAGCCTGAAAAAATCAATGCAAGACTCAAAGAGATAGAAGATCTTGAAAATGACCAAGAGTTTTGGAACGATGCAAGCAATGCTGCAAAGATACAAAAAGAGAAAACACAACTCCAAAGAAAACTGAGCAAGTATCTTGTAGCAAAAAATGCTGTAGAAGATGCTCAAGAGCTCTATGAGATGTCTAAAGAGGAGGAGGATGAAGAATCCCTCCAATCACTCTACGATGATGCTCCCGCCCTTGAATCACAGATACGAGATATGGAAATTGAGATGCTTCTAAGTGGAGAGAGTGATGCAAATAATGCCATCCTTTCGATTCACCCTGGAGCTGGTGGAACTGAAAGCCAAGACTGGGCAGAGATGCTTCTGCGTATGTATAAACGCTGGGCAGAACGCCGTGACTTTAAAATAGAAGTGCTTGATTATCAAAATGGTGAGGAAGCGGGTATCAAAGATGCAACTATCATCATCAAAGGTGAAAATGCCTATGGGTATCTTAAAGTGGAAAACGGTATCCACAGACTTGTGCGTATCAGCCCCTTTGATTCCAATGCTAAACGCCATACCTCTTTTGCTTCAGTTATGGTCTCGCCTGAGATTGATGATGATATTGATATTGTTATAGAAGATAAAGATATTCGCATAGACACATACCGCTCAAGTGGGGCAGGCGGGCAACATGTCAATAAAACTGAATCAGCTATACGACTTACCCATATAGAGACAGGTGTTGTTGTGCAATGCCAAAACGACAGAAGTCAACATAAAAATAAAGCAACAGCAATGAAGATGCTTAAGTCGCGTTTATATGAGCTGGAGCTTGAAGAGCAAAAAGCAAAAGAGGCAGGAGTTGCTAAAAGTGAGATTGGTTGGGGACATCAGATACGCTCTTATGTAATGCAACCCTACCAGCAGGTCAAAGATACACGTTCTAATGAGGCTTACTCAAATGTAAATGCCATCCTTGATGGTGATATAGACAAGATGATAGAGGGTGTCCTTATCTCACAAAATAAACAATAATATCTCTACTCTTTTGGCTTTACAAAACTGTAGCCAAAAAAACCTAAGCCAAGTATCATTGCTAAGATACTTAAGTATCTCATCTGTTTCTCCCTTTTAGATTCAAATGCTTCTAAAAATGGAGATTTTTTTGGCTGTTCAGATTTTGTACTTGATGAAGCCCCTGCAACCTGTGCTTCCATTCTTGCTACATTTGCAGCAGCTCTCTCATTCTCACTGACCCCTTTTTTTGGAGTAGCCCAAAAATGTATGATAAAGGCAAGTAAAACAATAAATCCCCCAACACTTCGCAACAAAATTATTTGATGTTTTTTTAAAAAATCCACTATTACTCTTTTCTATGCTTATTCTTAGAAGAATTATGTCAAAATCCAAATATGAACTTACTTAAAGAATTTTCACTGCAAGACAAATGTTCCTACTTAGCAGATATGACACAATCAACTCACTACAAAATTATAGACAACTGTACAAAACAAGAGTGTCAAGATCTTATAGAAAGAGGCTTTAGACGTTTTGGGAAAATGTTTTTCAGACCAGTTTGTCCTACATGCACAGCTTGTGAAAGTATCAAAATTGATGTAGAAAATTACCACTTCAGTAAATCTGCAAGGCGTATATTGAAAAAATCTAAAGATATTCAAATTTATATGCAAAAACCCTCTCTTACACAAGAGCATCTGCAGCTCTTTGAAAAATATCACAGATACATGCACAAAAAAAAAGGGTGGGACTATAACCATACAACACCTGAACACTATTATCAGTCATTTGTAGATGGTGCTCATGAGTTTGGTTACGAAGTACTTTATTTTTTAAATGAGAGACTTATAGGGGTTGATTTAGTCGATATTTTAAAGGATGGGATCTCCTCTATCTATTTTTATTATGATCCTGAATTTTCACACTATTCACTTGGAAAACTCTCCTTGTACCAACAGATACAATATGCAAAACAAAGCAATAAAAAATGGATCTATCTTGGATATTATGTAGAGGAGTGCCCCTCGCTAGCTTATAAGGCAGAGTATAAACCCTTTCTTACACTCCAAGGACGACCTCAATTAGATGCAGAGTATAATTGGACTAGTTAAAGAGCTCTTTTTTTTGCTCTGCACGAATCTCTCTCTTTTTCTTCGTTACTTCAGCATCTAGTTTTTTTTCAAGTTCCTCTTGCTTCTTTTTATCATTAGCACGTATACGTTGAATCTTTTCAGCTTCAAGTTGTTTTTTTGTTTTATAATATCTTCTTTTTTTCTCACGTTTAGCTCTGAGTTTTGCATCCTCATCCAAGTAAGATTGTATAACCCCACTGGCATTGACATCCTCTTGATGTTCAAAATAGTAATCTATGATTTTTTCTTTATTTCTTTGAGTATCAATAAGCCCAGTGTTAATAATTTTTTCAAAAGTTTTACTATCTTGATCACTTAATGATTTTTTGAAACCATTTCTTGCTAATGATACAAAGTAATCATTCTTTTTTGAAAACTCTCTTAATTTATTTAAGTATGCTTTTTTATCTATAGTAGCATCCCCTGCTTCTATCGCAAAACCCTCTTTTTTAAGTTTTGATAGATCTCTTATATATCTATTGATCTCTGAGCTATACGGGGAAAATGTCTCAATCTCTTTGAGCTTTTCGATCTCAGCTAAATTATTATAGAGTACATCACCTAAGGCTGCATACACTCTAGGATTTTTTTGTAAATTTGTATTTTGTGCCAAAAGGAGTGTACTTAAAATTGTTATGATAAGGAAAAGTTTTTTCATTTTATATACCTAATTTATAAATATTGTAATACTAAATCGGATTATATCGAAAAATTATGAGGAAATAGTAAAGAGACACTCCTAAAAAAGGAGTATCTTGAGGGGTAAAGATTAAAACTAACCGTTACGTTTTTTGATGATCTCTTCAGATACATTTTTAGGAACTTCTTCATAATGATCAAATTCCATAGCATATGTAGCACGACCTTGAGTTGCAGAACGAAGGTCAGTTGAATAACCAAACATCTCAGCAAGTGGAACAAATGCATCAACAATTTTATTACCAGCACGGTCACCCATAGAGTTTACTTGACCACGACGACGGTTAAGGTCACCGATAACATCACCCATATTCTCTTCAGGTACTTCAACTTCAACTTTCATCATTGGCTCTAAGATAGAAGGTTTTGCTTTACGACAAGCTTCTTTGAATCCCATAGATGCAGCAAGTTTAAACGCCATCTCATTTGAATCAACATCATGGTATGAACCATCATAAAGAGTAACATCAACATCTTCCATTGGATAACCTGCAAGAACACCATTTTGCATAGCTTCTTCACAACCTTTTTCAACAGCTGGGATATACTCACGTGGTACAGATCCACCTTTAATCTCATTGTGGAATACGAAACCAGAATCTGGCTCACCTGGTTTAACAGTAAGGTAAACATGACCAAATTGACCACGACCACCAGATTGTTTTGCATATTTGTACTCTTGTTGTACCTCTTCTTTAATTGACTCACGGTAAGAAACTTGTGGAGCACCAACTTCAGCCTCAACCTTGAACTCACGTTTCATACGGTCAACAAGAATCTCAAGGTGTAACTCACCCATACCAGAGATAATAGTTTGACCTGTCTCTTCGTCTGTATGTACACGGAAAGATGGATCTTCAGCAGCAAGTTTGCTAAGTGCAATACCCATTTTTTCTTGGTCAGCTTTTGTTTTAGGCTCAACTGCAACAGAGATAACTGGCTCTGGGAAGTCCATACGCTCAAGAACAATTTTCTCTTCACCTTGACATAAAGTATCACCAGTAGTAGTTGATTTAAGACCAACAACTGCACCAATTTCACCTGCATAAATCTCTTTAACTTCTTCACGTTTAATTGCATGCATCTTCACGATACGTCCAATACGCTCTTTTTTATCTTTAGTAGAGTTATGAACAAATGAACCAGCTTCAAGTGAACCACGGTAAACACGGATAAATGTAAGAACACCAACAAATGGGTCAGTCATAATTTTAAATGCTAGTGCAGCAAAATCACCATCATCACTTGATGGAACAGCTACTTCTACCTCTTCATCATCCATAAGAGTACCAACAATTGGCTCAGCTTCTGTAGGTGCTGGTAAATAATCAACAACAGCATCAAGTAAAGTTTGAACACCTTTGTTTTTAAATGCAGTACCTGGAGTCATTGGAACAATTGCCATACCAAGTGTTGCAGATTTGATAGCAGCTTTTAATTCTTCTTCAGTGATCTCTTCACCTTCAAGAAATTTCATAGCAAATTCATCATTACCATCAACTTCAGAAAGAGTTTCAAGCATTTTTTCTTTATACTCTTCAGCTATCTCTTGAAGCTCTGGGCGAATATCTTGAACATGGTAGTTAGATCCCATTGCAGCATCTTCATCCCAAACAATCTCTTTCATTTTTACAAGGTCAATAACACCTTCAAATTTATCTTCAGCACCGATAGGTAATTGAAAAGGCATAGGGTTACCTTTAAGACGCTCTCTAATTTGTTTTTCAACTTCATAAAAATCTGCACCAGTTCTGTCCATTTTGTTAACAAAAACAATAGATGGAACTTTATAACGATTACGTTGTCTCCAAACTGTTTCTGATTGTGGTTGAACCCCACCAACTGCACAGAATACTGAAACAGCACCATCAAGTACACGCATAGAACGCTCAACTTCAATAGTAAAGTCAACGTGACCCGGAGTATCAATAATATTGATCTGTTTACCTTGCCATTCACAAGTTGTTGCAGCAGAAGTAATTGTAATACCACGCTCTTGTTCTTGTTCCATCCAGTCCATAGTTGCAGCACCATCATGTACCTCACCAATCTTGTGTTCAACACCAGTATAGAAAAGGATTCTTTCTGTAGTTGTAGTTTTACCTGCATCGATATGCGCAGCAATACCGATATTTCTTACGTCTTCTAGTTTATGTGATCTTGCCATTTTTAAAATGCCTTGTTTAATGTATTTATAGAGTTAAACCTCTTTTGTAAATCGATAAAAATAAATTTACAAAAGAGGTCGTTGTATCCCAACAAAAGTTGGGACAAACTTAGAGTTACTTAATGACCTACCAACGGTAGTGAGCAAATGCTTTATTAGCTTCTGCCATTTTATAAGTATCTTCTTTCTTTTTGAATGCAGAACCTTTATCAGATGATGCATCCATGAACTCGTTAGCTAATCTCTCAGCCATAGTTCTTTCATTTCTTTTACGTGCAGCATCAATCAACCAACGGATCGCTAGTGACTGTTGACGCACTGGGCGTACTTCTACTGGAACTTGATAAGTAGCACCACCAACACGGCGACTTTTTACTTCGATAATTGGTTTAATATTCTCGATAGCTTCATTAAATGTATCGATCCCTGATTTTTCACCACGAGAGCTAATGATATCCATAGCACTGTAGATAATTTTTTCAGCTGTAGATTTTTTACCATCTAACATTACTTTATTAATAAATTTCGTCAGTATCTTACTTCCATAAACTGGATCTGGCATAACCGGACGAACGGGAGCTTTTCTTCTTCTCATTTGTTTTTTCCTTCTTCAATTTTTTCAAATTTACTCAAAGTACACTGAGGTACCCTGTAGCTAGCTTGAATATTTCAAATCTTTGCATCTAAAATTAACCCAAAACGAAACTAGTTTCGTGAGCTTTGCGCTGAGCAAAACCTAGTGTTAACGTAGTAAAACGGACTTGTTCGTTTTACGTCTTAATTAAATGTATTGGTTCTAAAAAAATAATCTCAGATTATTTTTTTGGACGTTTAGTTCCGTATTTAGAACGAGCAACCATACGGTTAGCAACACCAGCAGTATCAAGAGCACCACGAACGATGTGATATTTAACACCAGGTAAATCTTTAATACGACCACCACGTACAAGTACGATAGAGTGTTCTTGAAGGTTATGACCCTCACCACCGATATAAGAGATAACTTCGAAACCTGAAGTTAATCTAACTTTTGCAACTTTTCTTAAAGCCGAGTTAGGTTTTTTAGGTGTAGTTGTGTAAACACGTGTACATACACCACGACGCTGTGGACATGAAACTAGAGCTGGTGATTTTGATTTTTTAATCACACGTTTACGCTCTTTACGAATCAGTTGATTGATTGTAGGCATACAATTCCTTTACTTAATTTTTCCAGTAGAATGTAACTCTCTAAAAATTTAGAGAGTTATAGACACGGAATAATACTAAAATAGTATTTAAAGTTTGCTTATCTTAAGTGTTAATTAATGTTTTGAGAGTGAAATGGGGAAAGTTAACATCTCTAGTATCATTTAAGATACTAGAGAAAAAAAGAGTATCGCTACTCTTCTTCGCTTACGAATTCGATCATTTGATCTTTATAGATACCAGTTCCAACAGGAATAGTACGACCAATGATAACATTCTCTTTAAGATTGTTAAGGTCATCTACTTTAGCAGATACTGCCGCTTCAGTAAGAACTTTTGTTGTATCTTGGAATGATGCAGCAGAGATAATACTATCTGCAGATACTGCAGCACGAGTAATACCAACAAGGAATGGTTCAGCAATCGCAGGACGACCACCAAGACGCATGATTTTTTCATTTTCTAATGCAAATTTTGCTTTAGAGATTAAATCACCCTCAATAAATTTTGTATCACCAGATTTTACAATTTTCACTTGACGTAACATTTGAGTAAAGATAACCTCAATATGCTTATCGGCAATATTTACCCCTTGAGAACGGTAAACTTGTTGTACTTCAGATACAAGGTAGTTATAAAGTGCCTTAACACCCATAATACGAAGTAATTCATGTGATGATAAGATACCAGTAGTTAAACGCTCACCGGCATGTACAAAGTCACCAGCATTTACAACTGCTTCATGTGATTTATCAACAAAATACTCTTTAATGATTCCATTTTCATTATTGCTAACAATAATTCTAACTTTACCACGAAGCATTTTACCAAAGCTTACCACACCATCGATTTCAGAGATAAGTGCTGTTGCTTTTGGACGACGACCTTCAAAAAGTTCAGAAACACGTGGAAGACCCCCAGTAATATCTGATGATTTTTGAAGTGCTTTTGGTGTTTTTGCAATGATGTCTGCTATTTTTACTGTAGCACCATCTGGAACAAATACAGAAGACTTAGGCTCAATAGCATAACGCATAAGCTCTCCATCCTCAGTAGCAAGCACAATAGCTGGTTTATATTCACTCGAGATATGATCATTAATCATAAGACGAGTTTTACCAGTTAGTTCATCAAGTTGCTCAGAAGCTGTAGTACCAACAATGATATCTTCATATTGGATAGTACCATTTGCTTCAGAGATAATAGGGTTAGAGTATGGATCCCACTCAGCAATAACAACAGATTCATCAGAAGCTGGTTTTGCAATAAGTGTTGATGCATCAACAGCCTCATCATCATTTGTAACGATTACAGATCCACGTGCTATATAGTGACGAACAGCTTCACGGTTATTTACATCAATAATTGCAGCAAATAGTCCCTTCTCAGTTACTTCATATCCAGCTTCTAAGCCTTCAAATCTTTCTAAATAGTCACCTTTAAGAAGGAAATACTTCACAGTACCCTCTTCTTTAGCAAGAATTTTCTGAGTAACAGGAGCACCATTATCAACTAATAATTCAGATGCATAAGGGATACGTGAAGGTACATTCCAACCATCTTTAATTGTTTCAACAATTGAATCATCAGCCGCAACTTCTTCTCCATTAGCATGTGGGAAATAGTATTTACCCTCAATTTGACCACTTACGCCAGCAAGTTCATTAGGTTTAGCTATCTCATTTTTACGTAAAGAATAACGAACTGTCTCATCACCTGTTACAGAGATAATAACTTCATCATGGATAGTTTGAATCTCAACCTTACCAGCAAATGGTGCTTTAATTTTAGGTTCAACAAGAAGCACAGCCGCATTACGACGGTTAGCTACAATATTTTTACCCTCTTTAGAAGCATATGTTTTAAGGTTATAGTAACGGATAAAACCTTCTTTATTTGCAACAACTTGACGCTCTTGAGCAGTACTTGATGCAGTTCCCCCAACGTGGAATGTACGAAGTGTAAGCTGAGTACCTGGCTCACCAATCGATTGAGCAGCAACGATACCAACAGCCTCACCAGTTCTAACAATATAACCAGTTGCAAGATTCACACCATAACAAAGAGCACAAACGCCATCAGTACTTTTACAAGTTGTTGGTGTTCTAATATGTGCAGTTTTAATTCCAGCTTCTGAAATTACTTTCGCAGAAACTTCATCAAGAAGAGTTCCCTCAGCATAAAGGATCTCATTTGAAATTGGATCAATAACATCATCAGCAAGAACACGTCCATTTAATCTGTCTTCTAAAGACTCAATTAAAGTATTTTGATCAGAGATATCTGAGATCTCAATACCTTCATGAGTATGACAATCGTGTTCAACAATTTTAACATTTTGAGCAACATCAACAAGCTTACGAGTTAGGTAACCCGCATTCGCTGTTTTAAGTGCAGTATCGGCAAGACCTTTACGAGCACCGTGAGTTGAAATAAAGTACTCAATAACATTTAGACCCTCTTTAAAGTTTGAGATAATTGGTGTTTCAATAATATCTCCAGAAGGTTTTGCCATAAGACCACGCATACCAGCAAGCTGACGGATTTGTGCAGCAGAACCACGAGCTCCAGAGTCAGCCATCATGTGGATAGAGTTGAATCCATCTTTATCATTTTGTACTAGATCCATCATCTCTGATGCAAGCGTATTATTTGTATCTGTCCAAACATCAATGATTTTATTGTAACGCTCTTGCTCAGTTAAAAGACCAGCTTCAAACTGTTTTTGAATCTCAATTACACGAGCTTTAGAATCAGCAATTTTTGCAGGTTTCATAGCAGGAACACGAATATCATCAGCAGAGATAGATACACCAGCTTCAGTTGCATGTTTGAAACCTAAATCTTTAAGACGATCAAGGAAACCAGCAGTGATACCGATACCACCATGTTTTTGAACATAATCAACGATCTCATTAATCGCTTTTTTCTTCATAATTCTATTCCAAAGTTCAATTGGAACAAATTCAGGAAGAACTGCTTTAAGAAGTAAACGTCCAGCAGTTGTATGAATAATACGACCATCAACACGAGTTCTTACTTTTGCATGGATATCAAGTGCATCATGCTCTAAAGCGATACGAATCTCATCAACATTTGCAAAAAGTTTGTTTGAACCTTTTACACCATTCTTTTCAAGAGTGATATAATAGATACCAAGTACCATATCCTGTGAAGGTGTAGCAATAGCTTTACCTGATGCAGGAAGAAGGATATTCATAGAAGCAAGCATAAGTACTTTTGCTTCTGCAATAGCTGCAGAAGATAAAGGTACGTGAACCGCCATTTGATCCCCATCGAAATCGGCATTGAACGCCGCACAAACTAATGGGTGAAGCTGAATAGCTTTTCCATCAATAAGTTTTGGGTGGAATGCTTGGATAGAAAGCTTATGAAGTGTTGGTGCACGGTTAAGCATAACCGGATAACCATCAACAATTTCAGCAAGACATTCCCATACTTCATTTGTTTTTGCTTCGATCATTTTTTTCGCAGCTTTAACAGTTGTAGCATACCCTTTGTCTTCAAGTTTAGCAATCAAATGTGGCTTAAATAGCTCAAGAGCCATTTTCTTAGGTAATCCACACTCATCCATACGTAAAGATGGTCCAACAACAATTACAGAACGACCAGAAAAGTCAACACGTTTACCAAGAAGATTTTGACGGAAACGACCTTGTTTCCCTTTAATAATCTCTGAGAGTGATTTAAGTGGACGCTTGTTAGCACCCTTAACTGCATTTGCACGACGACCGTTGTCAAAAAGTGCATCAACAGACTCTTGTAACATACGTTTTTCATTACGTACAATAATCTCTGGTGCTTCAAGTTCAACAAGACGCTTAAGACGTTGGTTACGGTTAATAACACGACGGTAAAGGTCATTTACATCAGAAACTGCAAATTTACCACCATCAAGTGATACAAGTGGACGTAGATCTGGTGGAAGAACAGGAAGTACTGTTAACATCATCCATGCAGGGTTGTTTCCAGAGTTTAAGAAAGACTCAATAACTTTTAAACGTTTACCAATAGTCTTACGTTTTGCTTCTGATTTAGTCTCACCAATCGCTTCTTTTAAGTTAGTAAAAAGGTCAACAAGGTCGATAGAATCAAGTAGATCACGAACAACTTCACCACCCATACGAGCTTTAAAGCCTAACTCACCAAAACGTTGTACTAAAGTACGGTATTGTTCTTCATTTAAAACATCATACTGAAGTACCGGTGTTTTTGCTTCAGCATCATAGTAAGCTTCTCCACCAGATTCAACAATATATGCTTCATAATAAAGTACACGTTCTAAATCTTTCATTTTGATACCAAGAAGTGTACCGATACGTGAAGGTAATGAAGATACATACCAAATGTGTGCAACAGGAGTTACTAGTTCGATGTGACCCATACGGTTACGACGAACTTTAGTAGATGTTACTTCAACACCACATTTTTCACATACTACACCCTTATAACGCATCTTTTTGTATTTACCACAAAGACACTCATAGTCTCTTACAGGTCCAAAAATTTTCGCACAAAAAAGTCCGTCGCGTTCTGGTTTAAGAGTACGGTAGTTAATAGTCTCAGGCTTTTTAACCTCACCATGACTCCAAGACATAACCTTTTCAGGTGATGCCAAACGGAATTGGAGTTGTTTTATATCTTTTGGTCTATTATCTTCAGTTACTTCTACTGGTACTAATTTACTCATCTTCTTCTACCTCGTCCATAATCTCTACATCAAGCGCAAGTGATTGTAGCTCTTTTGTTAAAACAAATAGTGTTTCAGGAATACCACTTGGTGGTACTAATTCACCTTTTGTAAGTGCTTTATATGCACGAACACGACCATCAACATCATCAGATTTGATAGTAAGCATCTCTTTAAGAACTGCAGAAGCACCATATGCTTCAAGAGCCCATACTTCCATCTCACCAAATCTTTGACCACCAAAGAGTGCTTTACCACCAACTGGTTGTTGTGTAACAAGTGAGTATGGTCCAGTTGAACGTGCATGAATTTTCTCATCAACTAAGTGATGTAGCTTAAGAATATACATAAACCCAACATTAACACGCTCTTTAATCTTCTCACCTGTTAGACCGTTATAAAGTACAACTTTACCATCAGCATCCATTTTAGCAAGCTCATACAGTTTTTCAAACTCTGCTGCATTTACACCTTCAAAGATTGGAGTTGCAAAACGCACCCCACCTTTAGCCCAGTCACGTGCATGTTTTAAGAACTCATCATCATCCATCTTACCAATAACTTCAACTGCATTCATCATACCTGCAACATCAGCAATAGAGATCATTTTCTCTCTAAGGTTTTTAATAAAATCAGCTTGTTTCTCATCAAACTCTTTTTGGATTTGATTTCCAAGTTCACGCCCTGCAAAACCAAGATGCATCTCTAAAATTTGTCCAATATTCATACGTGAAGGTACACCTAGAGGATTGAGACATACATCAACTGAACGCCCATCTTCCATATATGGCATATCTACTTCTGGTACGATTGTTGAAACGATACCTTTATTTCCGTGACGACCTGCCATTTTATCACCAACTTTAAGTTGGCGTTTTGTTGCGATATAGATCTTCACATATTTAACAACACCATTAGGAAGGATGTCATCTTTTTCTAAAATAGTAAGTTTCTCTTCGTGTTCATCTCTAAATACACGTTTCTCTTTTTGGAAATAATTTTTTGTTTTGTTGTACTCAGATTGTACATCTTCACTAAAAGATTTTACAATTGCATTCATAGCAAAACGGTTTACACCCTCAAGGTCTGCACCATTGATTGTATCACCAGCTTTATACTCAGTTTCACCAACTTTAATGTCAGCTAAAAGAGGCTCACGAGTAAGAAGTTTAGTAACTCTTAACATCTCCTCTTTATCGATCATAATAAGGCGATCATAGTGCTCACGCTCTAAATAATCACGTTCCTCTTTTTCAAGTTCAAGTGCACGTGGATCTTTGTCATAACCTTTTTTCGTAAAGATTTTGATATCAACGATTACACCTTCCATAGATGGTGGACAATAAAGTGATTTGTTTACAACATGACCAGCTTTTTCACCAAAGATAGCACGTAAAAGACGCTCTTCTGGAGTTGGTTTCACTTCACCTTTTGGAGAAACTTTACCAACTAAAATCATACCACCTCTTACAGTTGTACCAATTTTAACAATTCCAGACTCATCTAAATGAGCTAACTCATCATCACGAACATTTGGAATATCACGAGTAATCTCTTCAACACCATGTTTTAGTTCACGAGCTTCTACCTCTTTTTCATAAATATGTACAGAAGTAAATGCATCTTGACGGATTAAACGCTCAGAGATAACAATTGCATCCTCAAAGTTATAACCATTCCAAGGCATAAATGCCACCATAGCATTTACACCAAGAGCTAACTCACCTTGATCCATATTTGGACCATCAGCAATAATTTGACCTTTAGCTACTTTTTGTCCAATTTTTACAATTGGTTTTTGAGTAAATGAAGTATTTTGATTGGTTCTAAGGTTCTTTTGTAAAGGATAGTAATCAATATAGATCTCTCCATTTTCTTCACCCATTACATAGATATGTTTTCCATCAACTTTCTCAATTGTACCAGCACGTTTAGCTTTTACACACTCCCATGCATCACGAGCAACAAGTTTCTCAACACCTGTTCCTACCATTGGAGAGTTCACACGTAAAAGTGGAACCGCTTGACGTTGCATATTTGATCCCATAAGTGCACGGTTGGCATCATCATGTTCAAGGAACGGAATAAGTGAAGCTGCAACACCAACAACCATATGAGATGAAAGGTCTGCATAAGCACACTCTTCAGGTTTACGAAGAAGAATCTCACCATCTTGACGAACAGAGATTAAATCATCAATAAACTGATTGTTTTCATCAAGTTTATTTGAAGCGGCTGCAATCATTACACCCTCTTCTTGTGTTGCTGTTAAGTAAACTACTTCATTAGTAATTTGACCATCTTTCATCACTTTATATGGTGCTTCAATAAAACCATGCTCATTTACTTTTGAGTAAGTTGCAAGAGTATTGATAAGACCAATATTTTGACCCTCTGGAGTCTCAATTGGACAGATACGACCATAATGAGTTGGATGAACATCACGTACCTCAAAGCCGGCTCTCTCTTTAACAAGACCACCCTCACCTAGAGCCGATAAACGACGCTTGTGAGTAACTTCTGAAAGTGGATTTGTTTGATCCATAAACTGAGAAAGTTGTCCACCAGAAAAGAATTCCATAATTGTTGATGTAATCATTTTTGAGTTGATTAGATCATGAGGCATAAGCTCAGCCATTGGACCACTCATAGTAGAGAGTTTATCACGAATCGCTTTTTGCATCTTAATAAGACCATTATGTAACTCATTACCTAAAAGCTCACCGATTGAACGGATACGACGGTTACCAAGGTGATCTCTATCATCGATATGACCTTGACCATTTTTTACTTTGATAACATATTTTACAGACTCGATAATATCTTGATGAGTAAGAACTGTAATATACTCAGGAATATTCATATCAAGTTTATGATTCATCTTCATACGACCAACACGAGTTAGATCATAACGCTCAGGATCGAAGAAAAGTTGATTAACAAATGCTTTTGCAGCCTCTTTTGTTACAGGCTCACCTGGACGCATAACTTTATAGATACGAATTGCAGAAAGATCATTCTCATCTTCAATATCTTCAGTTTGTTTAAGAAGTTTTAGTGAATCAGCATCAGCATTAAATGCATTGATGATAGAACCATCAACACCTTCAGCTAAATCATTAGCAATTTTAAATGATGATACACCAATCTCTACCATTTTCTTTAGCTTAGTCTCATCAATATGAGTCATAGTATCAAAAAGTATCTCACCTGTTTCTGGATCAATAATTGGTTCTGCAAGATAACGATCTAAAAGAATTTCTAATGGATAATCAACTTCGCTAAGTCCATCATCAATAAATTTTTGTGCTTTTTTCGCAGAGAGGCGTTTCCCTGAAGCAACAAGTACTTTTCCATCTGTATCAACCAAATCGTAAGATAAACGTGAAGCATAATCAGTAGGATTAAATGCTAAAGAGAACTTATTATCTGCAATATTAATTGTTTGTATAGGATAAAATAGTTTTAAAATATCTTGTTTAGAGTAACCAAGAGCACGGAACATAATAGTTACAGGAACTTTACGACGTTTATTGATTCTCATATATAAAATATCTTTAGGATCATACTCAAAGTATAACCATGAACCACGATCTGGAATAATTTGACCAGTATAGATCAGTTTATTTCCTGCAGTAGTTGACTCTTCTTCTTTAAAAATAACACCTGGTGAACGGTGAAGCTGATTTACAACAACACGTTCAACACCATTAATAATGAATGATGTTCTATCTGTCATAAGTGGAATATCACGAACAAAAATTGATTGCTCTTTGATATCTTTTACACCAAGTTTCTCTTTAGTGTTTTCATCTCTGTCCCATAGAACAAGACGTGTTTTCATTCTAAGACTTACTGCATAAGTAAGCCCTCTCTCCATACACTCACGAACCGTATATTTTGGGTTCGCTACTTCACTACCGATATACTCAACAGTAAGTCTGTTTTGAGTATCATGAATAGGAAATACTGATTGAAATACATTTTCAATACCGCTAGCTGTTCTATCTTTTGCATCTAGCATTAAAAATTTATCATAAGAAGATTGTTGAAGTTGTAAAAGATTTGGTACTTCAATTTCTTGAGGAGTTTTAGAGAAGTCTACACGAAGACGATTTCCGGAATATAAAGTGTTTAACATAGGCTACCTCGATGAGTTGTTAATTAGGACTTAGTCATAGTGACTAAGAGTATCATATCTAGACGTCTCTAGATAGATTTTGAACTTTTAAAAAGTTCGGTTTTTTTTACAGTGCTTATAAACGACATAAGGGCACTTTAGCCAAGAGAACATTTTCCCTTGGCTAAAGCGCCCAAAATTGAGGGGTTAAGACCCCTCAGTTATGTAAGTTAAAATTATTTAACTTCTACTGCAGCACCAGCTTCTTCTAAAGCAGCTTTAGCTTCTTCAGCAGAATCTTTATCTACACCCTCTTTGATTGTAGATGGAAGTGATTCACAAGCTTCTTTTGCTTCTTTAAGTCCAAGACCTGTAAGAGCACGAACAGCTTTAATAACACCAATTTTCTTAGCACCAACATCAGTAAGTACTACATCAAATTCAGTTTTCTCAGCAGCAGCTTCGCCACCAGCAGCAGCTCCACCAGCTACAGCAACAGGTTGTGCAGATACACCAAATTTTTCTTCAAATTCTTTTACAAGCTCAGAAAGCTCAAGAACAGATAAACCAGAAATAAATTCTAATACGTCTTCTTTAGTTACAGCCATTTAAGACTCCTTCATTTTTTAATATTTTATTTTTTGTGATTTACATCACATGTAAGAAGTGAAGCCTAAGCTTCTTCTTCTAATTTCTTTCTAAGAGCGTCGATTCCAACTGCCATATTCGTAATTGGAGCCATCCAAGTAGCAGCAAGCATACCGAGAAGTTCTTCACGACCTGGAAGTTTAGCGAACGCTTCGATCTTAGCTATGTCAGCAGGTTCTTTATCTAAATAACCAGCTTTAATTACAAATTGCTCATTTGCTTTTGCGAAATCTGCAGAGATTTTTGCAGCATTGATAACATCATCAGACCAAATAAAAATATTTGTATCTTTAATCTCAACACCACTCATTCCAGCATTATTTAACGCGATTGTTGCTAAAGTATTTTTAACAACCTGAACACTTGTGTCTTTAGCACGTGCTGATTTACGTAACTCTTCAAGCTTACCTACAGTAAGACCTTTATAGTCACAGATTACAACTGCAGTTGTATTTTCAAACGCAGCTGTTAAATCAGCAATCACTTCAGCTTTTTTTGATTTAAGCATAAATTCTCCTTTCTAGACATAACTTCAAGAGGGGCGGGAAAGGCCGATTAAGCTCACTACCAACACGGTAGATACCCCCAACTATCTTTAGTCCAAGTAATTCAGATTTTCATAATGAAAACCTTCACTTTAAGATAGATTATCTCAAAATGAAAACTTTACATTCAAAACGCCAAAGGCGTTTGAATTATTTGATATCTGCTAAAGCAACAACATCAAGTTTAACAGCAGGACTCATAGTTAATGAAAGTGCTGCATTTTTAATGTAACGACCTTTTGCAGAAGCTGGTTTTTGTTTGTTGATAGCAGAAACAAAAGAGTTTAAGTTTTCAGCAATTTTATCAGCATCAAAAGAAGCTTTACCAATACCTGCATGGATATTACCTTTTTTGTCAACACGGAAAGTCACTTGACCACCTTTTACATTGTTAACAGCAGTAGCAACATCTGGAGTTACAGTACCAGTTTTAGGGTTAGGCATAAGACCTTTTGGCCCTAAAATACGACCAATTTGACCAACAAGTCCCATACAATCTGGTGCAGCAACAACTACATCAAAATTGAAGATTCCCTCTTTGATTTGTGCAACTAAATCATCAGTTCCTACGATATCAGCACCAGCAGCTTTAGCTTCATCAGCTTTAGCACCTTTAGCAAATACAGCAACACGAACAGTTTTACCTGTACCGTTTGGAAGTACGATTGCACCACGAACCATTTGGTCAGCATGACGTGGATCTACATTTAAATTCATAGCAATTTCAACAGTCTCGTCAAATTTTGCACTTTTTAAATCTTTTACAGTTGAAGAAGCCTCTTCTACTGAGTAAGATTTAGTCATATCAATTTTTTCTACTAATTGTTTGTATCTTTTACTCATAACAAATTCTCCATTATTAATTCTGCCACATGGTTTTAAATCACTGTGGTCGATGATTATTAGTGTAGACTAGTCTACGATTTCAATACCAATTGAACGAGCAGAACCAGCTAAAGTGTTAGCTGCCATCTCTACATCATCAGTATTAAGATCTTCAATCTTTTGGTTTACAACATCCATAAGTTGAGCACGAGTAAGTTTTCCAACTTTGTTTTTAAGTGGATTGTCCGTACCTTTTTTAAGTCCAGCTGCCTTCATAAGAAGCTCAGATGCCGGTGGTTGTTTAGTAATAAAAGAAAAACTTCTATCAGAATAAACTGTAATTACAACAGGAACTTTGAATCCCATTTTGTCTTTAGTTTTTTCATTAAACGATTTACAGAATTCCATGATGTTAACACCACGTTGTCCTAGTGCTGGTCCTACTGGTGGAGCCGGGTTAGCTTTACCAGCTTCAATTTGTAGCTTGATATAATCCATGACTTTTTTTGCCATTTTTTGTCCTTTTTATGAATTTAAATTTATATAATTTTTTCAACTTGCGTATACGATATATCTACCGGTGTCGCACGTCCAAAAATTGAAACATTTAGTTTGAGAGTACCATGTTCTAAATCATACTCATCAACAGTCGCCGTAAAGTTAGCAAACGGTCCGTCAATAATACGAACAGTTTCACCATTGTCAAAAAATACTTTTGGTTTTGGTGCTGCACGATTATTTACACGATCAAGTATTACATTAATATCATGCTCACTTAAAGGTGTTGGTATATTTGATTCACCAATAAAACCAGAAACTTTCGGTACTGATTGTATCAAATGTTGAATCTCTGTATTTAGATCGATTTTTGCAAAAACGTACCCAGAATAAAGTGAACGCTCTGTCACCTTTTTCTTTCCATCTTTTACTTCAATAACATCTTCAGTAGGTACGATTACCTCTTCTATTTGTTCTTGAAGACCAAATTCTTCTATCATGTTAAAGATTGCATCTCTAACCATTCTATCACTTCCGTAGGTCTGAATAGAGTACCATTGATGTGCCATAATTAACTCCTTAACCTAAGATTGCTGACATAACTGAAGACATAATTAAGTCTACTAGTGCTAAAAAAGCAGCAATTGCTGAAACAACGATTATTACAGCGATATATGCTTGCTTCACCTGACCTTTTGTAGGAAAGATAACTTTACTTAATTCTACTTTTGCATTATGAATATGTTTACTTAAACTCATTATCTACTTTCCTAAAATATTTTTCATTCATTATAAATAAAACTCGTAAGTTCTACTAATAATAAATGGTGGCAGGCGCAGGGGGACTCGAACCCGCAACACCCGGATTTGGAATCCGGTGCTCTACCATTGGAGCTATGCGCCTATTATTTATATATTAAAAGGAACAAAGTCCCCTTTAATAGCAAGGACAAAATGTCCTTTCTAATCCCCTAAAGCTACAAAAAGTAGACTTTTTGAGAATTTAATCTTTAAAGAGTAAAACTACAGTTTCATCTCTTTATGGTTTGTGTGCTCACGACACCATTTACAATACTTACGTACTGAAAATTTTTCTGTGTGAGTCTTTTTGTTCTTTGTTGTGTGATAATTACGTCTAGTACATTTCTCACAACCTAAGTGAATTGCTTCTCTCATGTTATTTTTACCTTTAAAGGATTAAATAAATCGCGAATGCGACTTATTTAATGATCTCTGCAACAACACCAGCACCAACAGTTCTACCACCCTCACGGATAGCGAAGTTCGTACCTTGCTCCATTGCAATTGGGTGAATTAACTCAGCAGTAATACTTACGTTATCACCTGGCATAACCATTTCAGTACCTTCTGGTAATGTAATAGCACCAGTAACATCAGTTGTACGAACGTAGAACTGAGGACGGTAGTTTGAGAAGAATGGAGTATGACGACCACCCTCATCTTTACTTAGAACATAAATTTCTGCAGTAAATGTAGTGTGAGGAGTAATTGAACCTGGCTTACAAAGTACTTGACCACGTTGAACGTCATCTTTACCAATACCACGAACTAGAATACCACAGTTATCTCCTGCAATACCTTCATCCATTTCTTTACGGAACATTTCAACACCAGTAACAGTAGTTTTTTGAGTATCACGGATACCTACGATTTCTACTTCTTCACCAACTTTAATAGTACCACGATCGATTTTACCAGTAACAACTGTACCACGACCAGAGATTGAGAAAACATCCTCAACAGGCATTAAGAAATCTTTATCAGTTTCACGAACTGGATCTGGAATCCACTCATCAACAGTAGCCATAAGAGCAATAATTTTGTCTGACCACTCAGCAAGAGTACCAGTTTTTGCTTCTTCAAGAGCTTTAAGAGCTGAACCAGCAGTGATTGGAGTATCATCACCTGGGAAATCGTACATATCTAATAGTTCACGAATTTCCATTTCAACTAATTCTAAAAGTTCTTCATCATCAACCATATCTTCTTTGTTCATGAAAACAACGATGTATGGTACACCTACTTGTTTAGAAAGAAGGATATGCTCACGAGTTTGTGGCATTGGACCATCTGCTGCAGAAACAACAAGAATAGCACCATCCATTTGTGCAGCACCAGTAATCATGTTCTTAACATAATCCGCGTGACCTGGACAGTCAACGTGTGCATAGTGACGTTTATCAGTTTCGTACTCAACATGTGAAGTAGCGATCGTGATACCACGTTCTCTTTCTTCAGGAGCATTATCGATTTGATCGTAGTCCATAAGTGCAGCACCATTAGTTACTGCTAATACTGCTGTAATTGCAGCTGTTAGTGTTGTTTTACCGTGGTCAACGTGTCCGATTGTCCCAATGTTTACGTGGGGTTTCGTACCACGTTCAAATTTTTCTTTTGCCATAGTGTTCTCCTACTTAGTTTGTGAATTGAAATGGAATTATACCCAAAAATCATTCAATTATTGCTTAATTTAAACATAATTCATCTTATATGGAGCTCACGAGCGGATTTGAACCGCCGGCCTCTTCCTTACCAAGGAAGTGCTCTACCCCTGAGCCACGAGAGCGTCAGCGAAATTTAGATAAAACTATGCATAAGCAATAATTGAATAATTCTTTATTTTGTATACTAGATTTTTGATTAGATAAAAGCTATATAGATATTTATATAAAATATTATATATGAAGTTAATTTGGTTGAAAAATTGTACTTCAGCTTCCAGAATGTTTAATGATTTTCAGTGGAGCGGGTGAAGGGATTCGAACCCTCGACAGCCTGCTTGGAAGGCAGGAACTCTAGCCACTGAGTTACACCCGCATCATATCATTAAAGTGGTGGTGGGAAGAGGAGTCGAACCTCTGAACCCATAGGGAGCAGATTTACAGTCTGCCGTCGTTGGCCACTTGACTATCCCACCATTTTTATCTGGTCTAACACTGTTTCTAATATTCAAAATTCAATGGTGCCGACACGAGGATTTGAACCCCGGGCCTGCTGATTACAAATCAGCTGCTCTAGCCAACTGAGCTATGTCGGCATCGAATTTGAGCCAGAATTATAGTGCAAAACATTTTCAATGTCAAGGGTTTTGGCTAAAAAGTTAAAAAATCTTCATCTTTTAGTATTTTTGGCTCCCAAGCACCCCTAAATTGCTCTATTTCTTCAATAATCAGATCTAAGTAGCTTGGCTTAATATGATTAATATAAAGAGTAATATCATTATTTTCCAGAGGTTTTAACATCTCAAAAAGTAATTTTGGTGTTAAATGTTTCGATTCTTTTGCTAATTTTTCCATCTTTGATGGAAATGAACATTCAACTACTATAGTTTTTATACTCTTATCTTTTTGTATTTCCACTCTAGTACTCTCTAAAGAGTGTGTATCTGCTGTAATTAATATAGAATTTTCTTCTTTTGTATAGATATATCCACAACTTTCAACTGTATGATCTGTAGAAAAAGCCCTTAAAGTACTTTTTGAGTCTACCGCATACTCTTCTTCTAAAGAGAGTATTTTATACTTTACAGCATACTGATCTGAATCCTGAAGTTTAATTTTGGAAAAGTCTGGCCAGATCTCATCATTGAGATAATGTTTTTGTATTGCTCTAATTGTTTGTGGTAAACCTATTATATTAAGAGTTTTTTTTCTCATGCAAAAATAGTTATCTAATATATAAGCTATATCTTCTATATGATCTAAATGAGAATGGGTCAGCCAGATATTTTCTATCTCTATACTTTTTTCCTCTAATGTATAAAGTAGATTACCAGCATCTATAACATTAATACTATTGAGAAGAAAAGAGCTTGTTCCAAAACCTTTTGATTTTGTTCCATAAGCACCAAGAATTTGTATAGTCTTTTTTTGTTTCATAATAACGATTATATCATAGATAGAATCTCGACTTTATATTCAATTTCCTTTGTTATAATTTCAAGAAAGTAGATACTATGTTGAAAATTCTTTTCTCCCCCTCAGAGGGTAAAAACCAAGGGGGAACTCTAAGCTCCTCAGAACTCTTTGGTGCAACAAACGCCAGAGATGAAATCCTTCACTCCTATAATGATATAGTGCTTTCTCAAGATGAAGAGAAGATTAAAGCACTTTTTGGGATTAAAAAGTGGAGTGATTGTAAAACTTATATCTGCGATATTTTCAACTCTCCTCTGATGGCAGCGATAGAACGCTACGATGGTGTCGCTTATGATTACCTCAAATACAAAGAGCTAGATGCAGAGGCTCAAAATTATCTTAAAAAAAACACTATCATTTTTTCTAACCTATATGGGCCTTTGCTTGGTGGTGATGCCATCGCTAACTATAAGGTAAAACAAGGCAATAACATCGGAGAGATTGCTCCAGATAAATTTTATAAAGAGAGATTCTCTTACCAACTTGATTTATATTTAGGAGATAAAGAGGTACTAGATCTTCGTGCTGGATATTATGATAAGTTTTATAAAAATTCTAAACCTTACACAACACTCAAGTTTTTAAAAGATGGTAAAACCGTAAGTCATTGGGCAAAAGCCTATAGAGGTATAGTACTTCGCGAACTTGCCAAACACAATATAAACTCTTTAGAGGAGTTCAAAGTTCTTGAGATTGAAGGATTGGAAGTCAAAGAGATACAGCTCATAAAAAATAAGACAGAAATAGTCTATAATATCATCTCTTAAATATTAAAGGTACACATTTGCAAGATTCACAAGCATACAAAGATAAAAAAGCATTTTTTGAAAAAATTATTACACTCTATGGAAGAAATGTTCTCTTAGAAATACTTCAAGATGAAACCATAGAGATACACAAAATCCATATGGCAGACTCCAATAAAACTGATGGAGCTATAAAAGAGATTCTCTCTCTTGCTAAAAAACGCGACCTTGAAGTTTTTTACCATAAAAAAGCTGCACTTTCACGCATTAGTAAAAATGCCAAGCAAGACCAAGGTGTAGCGATAGATATCATCGCACAGAGCTATCAAAATGCCATGGAAATTCAAAAATTGGAGAGTTTTAAACTTATAGCACTTGATGGAATCCATAACCCACAAAATTTAGGGATGATTATACGAAGTTGTGCTGCTGGATATGTTGATGGAATCATCTTACCAAAGAAAAGCTCTGCTAAAATCTCTCCACTTGTGGTTAAAGCAAGTGCAGGAACACTTTTTAAACTTCCTATCTACTTTTGTGACTCTTTAGAGGAGATACTACCAACACTCAATGAAACACAGATTTATGCACTCTCTTCTCATGCAAAGAGTACTATTTATGACTTAAAAGAGAGTAAAAAAAGCATTTTTGTTTTAGGAAATGAGAGTGATGGCGTTTCAAAAGAGGTTGAATCACTTTGCAATGACACCCTCTCCATACCAATGCAAAGAGGAGTTGAGTCTTTAAATGTAGCCGTAACAGCTTCACTTATCGCGTTTATCCGTTAAGAGGTCATCATCTCATAAGGGCGTTGTATCGCTTTTATCACCTCATCAACAGACATATGACGGCTTTTTCGTAAAAACTCTTTGCCATCAAGAAAGACTAAAACAGTGGGGATAGCAAACACATCAAAATGTGGAGCTATATCTTCCTCTACTGATATATCGACACTCTCAACTACAAACTCTTTAAAGTTTGCATCAAGTGCTTCCATAAGCTTTGGTTTAAGTGCATGACACACATTACAAGTTGGTGCAGAGAAGTAAACCATCACCGCTATATTTTCTTTTATACTTTTTTCTATATTTTCAATTGTTTGCATCCGAAATTATACTGTATAATTTGCTTATGAGTTCAATTATATTTTCACTTCTTGGTATTTATGTCTTTATCCTTATGGGCTTCATTGCAAAGATGAGCTTTAAAGAGCAGATAGATGACAAAACCATTACACTTATAAATGTTTATTTTTTACAGGTATTTTTAACATTTTGGGGCTTACTGTTACATCCTGTAAACATCAACCTCCTTTATGCACCAAGTATCTATCTCTTTATCGTTCTTATTGCACTTGGACTCTCCGCTTTATTTGCCAAAAAACTCTTTGAGGACAAAAAAGAGTACTCCATTGCTATGGTTGCTGCTATCATCGGTAACACTGGTAACCTTGGTATCCCTATCAATATCGCTATATTTGGAGAGGCATCCATCCCCTATACAACCATAGTGAACCTTGTCAATGTCTTTGTTGTTTATACCATAGGAGTTTTTTACTATTCTCGAGGAAGTTTCGATACGAAAACTTCACTTAATAATATTCTAAAACTTCCCATCCTTTGGGCAGCACTTATTGCCATTAGTCTAAGTGTTTACGGTTACACACCATCGAAAACTATCTTAAACACACTTATGATGGGTGCTTATACCTCCATGACGATGCAACTCTTTTTGTTTGGAATTTATCTTTATGGGACAAAGATGAAAGAGCTCAATAAAAAGCTAGTTGTTTGGGTACTCTTTTTTAAGTTTTTACTTCTTCCTATATTTACCTTTGGTGTTTTATATTTTATAGATCTCGATTCTATGATTAAAGGGATTATATTTATAGAGCTAATGATGCCTCTTGCTGTTGCTAATGTTAATCTTGCTTCTTTGTACGATTGTAAGCCAAAGGTAGTGACTGCACTTGTTTTCATATCGTCAGTTTTATTTTTAGGGTTTATCTTTATAGGTGTTGATATACTAGATTTTGTTGTTTTATGATAAACTAGTCCTAATGAAAAAACTTCTAAAGTTAATGACCTTAAATATACCCTATCAGGACAATATCTCATATAGAAGAATCATACTGGTAACTAGTACTATGCTTGTTACTATTTTTGCATTTTTCTTCTTTGGTATTATAAATCTATTTATTATAGATAACACCCCTGTGGTGACTTTAGATTTTACTGCAGCTATCTTCTCAACTTTAGCACTTTTATATCTCGAAAAATACAAAAATATCATACTTGCAGCAAGACTTGCCACTACAAATATTATGTTTTTTCTTTTGTTCTTTATCTATACTTTGGGAAGCTCCCATTTTTCACTTATCTGGACTATATTTTTACCTATCTTTGCAACATTAGCAAATGGGAAAAGAGTAGGCCTTCTTTTTTCCATAATTTTTTATGCTATCTTATTTACCTTAGCCTATCAAAATATTGGAATTTGGCAAAATGGAGAATGGTTACTCCAAGATTGGATAAGGCTTGTCTTTGCTTCTAGTGTTTTAACAATTGGCATGTACCTCAATGAATCTGCACAAGAGGAATCAGATAATAAACTACAAACAATACGATTAAGAGAACAACAGCACATTAAAAACCTTAGAGAAATTTCCATCAAAGATGAGCTTACTGGTCTTTACAATAGACACTATTACAACGAGATGATTCCTAAGCTCATGAATTTAGCAAAACGTAATGACCACTACATCACCTTTTTTATTCTCGATATCGATTATTTTAAAAATTATAACGATAAATATGGTCATGTTAAAGGGGATGAAACTCTACGAAAAGTTGCCTCTGTCATACAACAGCATATCCAAAGGGGTGATGACTTTGTTTTTCGTCTTGGTGGAGAAGAGTTTGCAGGAATTATCATCTCTAATGATTATGAAAAAACACATACATGGGTGATGAGTCTTTGTCAAACAGTAGAAGACTTACATATAGAGCACTCTGCATCTAAAATCTCTAAATATGTGACAGCTAGCATAGGGGTAGCTACAATTTGTCATGCAAAAAACTATACAATGGATCATCTTTACAGTTTTGCAGATAAGGCACTCTATGTTGCTAAAAATAATGGACGAAATCGTAGCGAACTAAGTCTTCAATGTGGCTAGGGGAGATAAAAATCTTTTACTCCCTATTTTTACTAGTTTTACTTAAGTTAAAATCATTACAATGCCCTTATGAATAAAAATCTACAAACTGTTTTTCATTACCATGAGGCAACAAAACATGCACCCCAACACTATGCTCGCTCCTTAGGTTATATGGATTGGGCTACACAACCAAACCCTTTTAGGGAGTATAAGGGGAGTATTCAAATTCCACTAGAGCTTAGCTTTGAGAATACGACACTTCCCTATCATCTCTTAGATACAAATGATCTTGGAGCACCTTTGTGTGAATCCTCCATCAGTCAATTCTTACAATTTTCTATGGGGATAGCTGCCTATAAAGAATCGGGTGGTAACTCTTGGGCAGTACGGTGTAATGCATCAAGTGGGAATCTCCATCCAAGTGAGACCTATCTTATGCTCCCTCCATCTTTATATGATTATAATAAAGAGGATGCTAGTGGGATCTACCATTACAATGTAAAAACTCATGCCTTAGAGTTTCTCTCTCAAGTTCAAACAGATATATGGGAACAATTCCCCTCTAGATCAAATCAAGAGAGTACTTTTATAGTCGCCCTCTCTTCCATCTCATGGAGAGAGGTTTGGAAGTATGGAGAGCGTGCTTTTCGTTATGTAAATTTAGATGCTGGTCATGCTTGGCAAAGTCTTGTAGTTTCAGCTAAAATGCTTGGATGGAAAGTTAAAAGAGT
>Ga0256837_1000547_pt1 | contig 31034 bp, 26 predicted proteins | sample 4562384metaG_FD_185976 | JGI IMG/M metagenome (GOLD analysis project Ga0256837, IMG submission 185976) | Hydrothermal vent microbial communities from Guaymas Basin, Mexico - 4561-384 | ecosystem: Environmental > Aquatic > Marine > Hydrothermal vents | place: Mexico: Guaymas Basin | collected... | reverse complement strand
TATTCATAAGTGATAATTGAGAGAGTTTATTTTTAAGTGTCTCAAGAGTATTTGAATTTATGGTTTGACTTTTTTCACTAAGTGATACAAAAATTGATATTTGGTCATTTAATTCTATTGTATTTTTAACAGCTACACCCATCCCCTCAAAGGCAAGATAAAGAATCTGATTTATCTGTTTAACACTTAATCCACTTCTGGCAATTTTATCTGATATAGGAGTTAAGGTATATTTTTTATAACTCTCATCAGCCATAACATCCACATCTACTAAACCATCTGTATTTTGTAAAATATTTGCAACTTCTTTAGATAATTCAATGATTTTTTGATTATCTTTTCCATATACTTCAACTACAATAGATGCTAATGTTGGAGGACCAGCTGGCATCTCAATCATTTTAATATTTGTTCCACTCACGATTGGCTGACAATTGCCTTGAAGAATAGGTCTTAATCTTTGAACCATATTGAATGATTTTTCATCTCTTGAGTGTTTATCTGTTAAATTTACAACTATCTCTGCAAACTCCTCACCCATTTTCATACCACTACCTTTTACAAGCCCAGCATAATTAAGTGGAGAACCTTCACCTAGAAATATTTCCAGATTAGTTACGCTACTCTCTTTTTGTAAGATACTTGTAACACACTGAGTTACACTTTTAGTTTGAGTTATAGAACTACCTTTTGGTGTATCTACATATACTGTAAAAGTATTTGTACTTTTCCCTGGAAGCATTTTTGCTAGAACCATTTTAGAGGGGAACATCATAATAGACCCAGCAAGTGATGCAAATATTAGTAGTATAACAAGGAGACTTCTTGATGGTTTATCTAAAATATTAAAAACAAAATTTTCAAATTTAGTTCCATTATGATTATTATGCATTTAAATCACCTTCTTTTTTATGATTGTGTTTTTTAAGTAGTTTTTTTCCTAAATAAGGTGTGAATATATATGCAATGAACAGGGAGGCTATTAAAGCAACAGGTACATTATATGGAATTGGTTTCATAAATTCACCCATCATTCCACCAACAAATGCCATGGGAACCATAGTAAGAACAATAGCTAAAGTAGCTACATTCGTAGGTGCTCCAATTTCGTCAGTTGCAGTGATAAGTAGTTCATCCATATCTCTATCTGTACTATCATGCATATGCATATGTCTATGTATATTTTCAATAACAATAATAGCAGCATCGACAAGTAATCCTAGTGATAGCAAAAATGCAAATAGTGTAATTCTATTTATAGTTTGATCACCCATATAAGCGATAAAGAGTGTAATCGCTAAAATTGCAGGTACTGTAAAAGTTACAATTAAAGATTCTTTCCAACCAAGGAAAAATACTAACATAACGGCAATGATAACAATAGTGATAACAAGGTGATGAACTAATTCATTAACAGCTTCATTTGCTCTGTCTCCATAGTCTCTTGTGATAGTAAAACCGATACCTAACTTAGAAAGTCTATCTCTATTAGCATCTAGCATCTCTTTTACATCATTGGATACAAAAACAGCATTTGTTCCTGCTAGTTTAGATACAGCAAGTGTAATCTGTTCATAAGAAGAACCATCTTTAAAAATTATTTCAGCACTTTGTTTATTCTGTAAATCTATCCCATCTGTAATAGTTGCAATATTTTTAAGATATATCGGGCTACCCATATATTGAGCAACCATTATATTTTCTATATCTTTAATGGAATCAATCGCATTTTTGATACCAAATACAACAAGCTTATTATCTTTAGTATTTGCTTTTACACTAGGTACTCTAACAGTAATTGATTGGATTGCTTCTACTATCTGCCCTAAAGAGAGGTGATAACCTTTAAGTTTTGCTAAATCAACCTCAATATTATATTGCTCTTTATGTTCACCTTTTAATTCAGTTTTTGCAACATTGTCGATAGCACTAATATCTTTTTTAATCTCTTCGATAGTTTGAAGATATTTTGGATAACTGATAGTCTTATCTTTTTGATAAAAAGCTATCCCAACAATAGGAATATCTATATCTATATCAAAAGGTTTTATAAGAGGTTGCATCACATTTTTAGGAAGCATATCCATATTTTGCATAACTTTGTCATAGAGTTTTAGGTTGGAACTCTCCCTGTCTTGACCAATATAGTACATAACATTAATCACTGCAACATTGTCCATACTCATAGAATAGATATGTTCTATCCCATTAATCTCTCTCAATTTTTGTTCTAGTGGCTCAACTAAAATCTCTCTAATCTCTTTTGGCTTTAATCCTGGAGCAGGGATGATAATACTACCACCACTAATTGAGATTTGAGGATCTTCTTCACGAGGCATAATCTCTAAGGATAAATATCCAATTGCTAGTAAAAAAATAGCTAAAACAGCTGTAAGTGGATTATACAAAAATGTTTTAGCCAATTTACCAGCATAATCAGTTACTTTGATATGCGATAAATCTTTCTCTTTCATAGTTAGTTTACCCCTATATCAACAGTAGCATACATACCAGGATATACTGATTTATGATTAGTTGTAAAATTAATTTTAATTTTAAATGTATGTGTCATTGGGTTTGAATTTGGAATAATTGCACTAATAGTTCCAATAGCTTTTATACCTATTGATGGAATATTTACACTAACTTTTTTACCATTATGAATTTGAGCCAAATTACTTTCAGCGATCTCTACACTAATTTTTAAATCACTTAAATCAGATAATATAAATGCTGGCATTCCAGGCATTGCCATCTCACCAACTTTAATATTTTTAGCAACAATAACTCCATCATTTGGAGCTTTAATTATTAAGTATTTATATTGATTTTTCACCTCTTGTAGTCTAGCTTTAGAGATAGAAATCATATCTTTAAGATTTTTAGATGCTAGTTCTAAATTTTCTACTTCATATTTAGATACCATATCTTGTTTTAATAGTCTTTCATGTCTATTTAGATTAATTTGAACATTTGTGTATTGGTTTTGATATATTTGAAGACCTAGTTGAGCTTGTCTTTTAGCAGAATCAATCTCTCTAGAATCAATTTTGTATAGAATTTGCCCTTTTTTAACTTGTTCTCCTTCAGATACTTTTACATCTGTTACAAAACCCATAAAGCGACTTGTTATCATTTTTTGATTATCTGATATAACACTTCCAGAAAGTGTTAAAGTTTCGGCTACAAGAGTAGCACCTAATACTATAAGTGTTAATAGTGTCTTTTTCATTTGTTTTCTCCATTCACTAATTTTTCTAATGCAAAGATTCTTTTATTTCTTTTATTTCTTACTTGTTGTAGTTCTAGAATTTTTTCAATTTGATATGATTGTTTTATAATAACATCACTCATTGAAACAAGATTCTCTTTATATCTACCCTCATAGTTTTCATAGATGGCATTGGCAAGTTTAAACTCTTTTTCCAAAGATATAATCTCTTCATCTAAAGTAGAAATTTCTGTTTTTATTTTTCTAAACTTTAGCAGAATCCCTTGTTTAGCAAGTTCTAGTTGTGTAGTTGTTTTTAACTGTTGAATTCTAGCTTTTTCAATATTAGTTTCATCTATCCCACCATTGTAAAGATTCCAAGTAAGTCTTGCACCAATAGTATATGCTTTATGATCACTTGCATCACCTAAAAAAGTATCATCAGCAGTGGCAATTTCCCCAAAAGCACCAACCATAGGATAGTAGGCTGATTGAGAAACATCAAGCATTTTTTCTCTTATTTTTAAACCTATTGAAGCTTTTTTTATATCTATATTATTATTTATAATATTACTTTCTGAAAAGTTTGGTGTTAGTATATCAGGACATATTATTGATATACTTTTTACCTTTTGGTTTAATAAAAAACTGATGAAATGGTAGAGAAGCTCTTGATTTGAATGCATTTGAGTGATAAGCCTTTCAACATTACCTTTCTTAGCTTGAACCTCTAGTAAATCTACTTTCTTAGCATATCCAACTTCTATCATTGTTTCAGTCATATTTTCAAGAATTTTTATATTAGTAAGTATATCGTTAAGATGAGCCGTCGAATCATCTAGTAGGTCCATATCATAAAAACTTTTTCTAAGTTGATATAATTTTTCATTAATAACTTTATTTTTATCTAGACCTTTCATATCAATCATAAATTTCATAATCTCTGAATAACTACTAATTTTAAAACCAGTAAAAAGTGGAACTTCATATTTTAATTTAGATTGAAAAAAGTTTCTAGGTTCTGGATAGTTTAAATCATTTGGTGGTGTTGTATAAGCACTGTCAGGAGGTATTCCACCATTCATACCTGTTGCATTCATAAACTCTTTTGCTCCAAAATCTCCAAAAGTAGCTTCTCTGGATGTAAGTTTAAATCCAAATACATTCCCAGCATCATTTGAACGAGCATAATCTTGAATAAAATCTAGTTTACCCCAGTTCATCCCATCAACACTATCTTTATCCATTTTTGCAGAATCAATATCATAAGATGCAGTTTTAATCTCTAAGTTTTGTGATTTTAGAATAGATATGGCACTCTCTAGTGATAATGAATCTGGAACAACTAGTTCAGAAGCATTTAAAAGTAGTGAGGCACATAATGCACAAGCTATTTTTCTCATCAAAATTCCTATATATAATTTAGTGGAAAATTATAGCATAATATTACTTTCTATTATAATAGAAAATAATAGTTTTTTATATTAAGACAAATCTACTATAATCCTTTTAATAATTTATATATTTTTAGGACTTCATTTTGAGCGTACAACCTTTCACACACCTACACCTACATACTGAATATTCCCTCCTCGATGGAGCTAATAAACTTACAAATCTAGTAACACAAGTTAAAGAGCTTGGGATGACCTCTGTTGCTATGACAGACCATGGAAATATGTTTGGTGCAATTGATTTTTATCAACAGATGACTGCGGCTGGAATTAAGCCTATTATTGGGATAGAGGGGTATATCCATAATGGTGAAACTATTGGTGATAAATCCACAAAACAAAGATTTCATATCTGTTTATTTGCTAAGAATCAAAAGGGTTATGAGAATCTTATGTATCTCTCCTCTAAAGCTTATATTGAGGGGATGTACTATTTTCCTCGTATCAATAAGAAAGAATTAATAGCACATAGTGAAGGGCTTATTTGTAGTTCTGCTTGTCTTCAAGGTGAAGTGAATTGGCATCTAAACCTTGCTAATGAGAGAAATGTTAGAAATGGAGCTTTGGGTTATGAGGGTGCTATTGCTGTTGCTCGTGAGTATCAAGAGATATTTGGTGATGATTTTTACCTTGAACTAATGCGACATGGAATCGGAGACCAACTTTTTATTGATGAGCAGATTCTTCGTATCTCACATGAAACAGGAATCAAAATAATTGCTACAAATGATACTCACTACACATATCATAATGATGCTCAATACCACGAAGCATTTATGTGTATCGGGATGAATAAACTCTATGATGACCCAAACCGTATGCGTCATTCAGTGCATGAGTTTTATCTTAAATCTCCTGCTCAAATGGCTAGACTTTTTGCTGATATTCCTGAAGCGATAGCAAATACTCAAGAGATAGTTGAAAAATGTCAATTAAAATTAAAACTAGGTGACCCAATTCCACCAAATTTTAAGTTTACACCTGAGTATGCAAAAGAGGATGGACTTATCATAAACCATCAAGATGATACACCACTTCCAGCAGATGCCTCACTAGATGATAAGAAAAAATGGTTTAGTGGAATAGATAAAAATGATGCTGAATATTTTACATTTTGTTGTAAAAGAGGTTTAGAAAATCGCCTTAAAATTGTACCTGAGGATAGACACGAGGAGTACAAAGAGCGACTAGAGTTTGAGATGGATATTATCAACTCTATGAAATTTCCAGGATATATGCTGATTGTTTGGGATTTTGTAAAAGTAGCAAAAGAGATGGGAATCGCAGTTGGTCCAGGTCGAGGGAGTGCCGCTGGTTCTTTAGTTGCTTACTCTCTTGATATTACCGACATCGACCCCATGAAGTATGATCTACTTTTTGAGAGATTCCTAAATCCTGAGAGGGTATCAATGCCCGATATAGATATGGATTTTATGCAAGCTCGTCGCGGTGAAGTTATTGACTATGTTGTTGAGAAATATGGACGGAATCAAGTGGCTCAAATCATCACCTTTGGTTCACTTCTAGCAAAAGGTGTGATTCGTGATGTTGCTAGGGTTCTTGATATGCCACTATCTCAAGCAGATAAAATGGCAAAACTTATCCCTGATGAGTTAGGAATTACACTTAATGGCAAAACTAAAAAAGGGCAGTTTATAGATGGAGCTTTTCAAAAAGAGCCAAAAATTTCAGAATTAATTGAATCAGATGCAAATTCAAAAAGAGTTTGGGAGTTTGCTAAAAAACTAGAGGGATTAAAAAGAAACTCAGGGATTCATGCTGCTGGTGTTGTTATCTCAAATGAGGAACTTTGGTATAAAACCCCTATCTATAAACCATCAGGTGAGAACACTTTTGTAACTCAATATTCTCTTAATTATCTTGAAGATGTTGATTTAATTAAGTTTGACTTCTTGGGGCTTAAAACTCTTGATGTTATTGATAATGCAATAAAGCTTATAAAAAGAAGATACGATAAAGTTGTAGATTGGCATAAGATAGATGAAAATGATGCTAAGGTTTATGAGGTTATCCGTGGTGGTGATACAGTGGGGATGTTTCAGATAGAATCTTCAGGTATGCAAGATTTGAACAAACGACTAAAACCAGATAACTTTGAGGATTTAATTGCCGTACTTGCACTTTACAGACCAGGACCTATGGAATCTGGGATGTTAGATTCTTTTATCGAGAGAAAACATGGTCGTGAAAAGATAGAGTACACTTTTGATATTATGAAACCTATACTTGAAAACACTTATGGGGTGATTGTGTATCAAGAGCAAGTTATGCAGATTGTTCAACATGTTGGTGGGTTCTCTCTTGGGTATTCAGATATTATCCGTCGTGCTATGGGTAAGAAAAAAGATATGGCAACCTATAATGCTGAGTTTAGTGAGGGTGCTGCTAAACAGGGGCATGACTACGATAAAGCTAGTAAACTTTTTGATTTGATTGAAAAGTTTGCTGGGTATGGTTTTAACAAATCTCATTCAGCTGCTTATGCGATGGTTACATTCCAAACTGCTTGGTTAAAAACTTACTATCCAAACGAGTTTATGGCAGCACTTTTAACATCAGATAAGGATAATATGGACAAGGTTGTTCGCTATATTGATGAGGTTAAAAGGATGGGAATCGAGCTTTCTCCACCTGATGTAAACGATTCTTATCTCGAATTTTCGGCTATCACAAAAGATGAAAAAGAGATTATTCTTTTTGGTTTGGGTGCTATTAAAGGTGTTGGAACATCTGCTGTTGAATCTATTATCCATACTCGTGAAGAGGAGGGTGAGTTTATCTCTATGGAAAACTTTGTAAACAGAATTGACCCATCAAAGGTAAATAAACGCTTCATAGAATCAAGCATAAAATCGGGTGGATTTGATAGGTTTGGGTACTCAAGAAAAGCTTTACTTGACCAAATAGAGTTAATTGTTGATACTGCAAAATCTGCTTCAACTGCTAAAAAAAATGCAGTAGGAAGTTTGTTTGGTGATGATGAAGAGATTACAAATGTACAACTTATGCTCACTAACTCAGAAGAGTATGAACTCAAAGAGATTTTAGAGTTTGAAAAAGAGACACTAGGATTCTATGTATCGGGGCATCCCCTTGATGAATATAGAGAGCAATTAGATGAACTAAACTATACTCTATCTTCTGAACTAGAGGAGATAAAAGATGGTTCTTATGCTATTTTTATTGGAAAAGTAGAGGAGATTCAAAAGAAAATTTCTAAAAAAGGGCATCAATTTGGGATATTGAATCTTATGGATTTCCATGGAAATATAGAGATTATGCTTTTTAGTGATAAACTAGAGCAATTAGAAGAGATGAACAAAGAGGAGCCAATAGCCTTTAAAGGAAAAGTAACTCATACTGATTTTGGTGCTAGAATAGGAGTTTCAAAAATTATGACACTTAAAGATTCTAGAAAAGAGTGTAGAAAAGTTAAAAAAGAGGTGCGAGAGATTCCACAAGATCCATTAACGATAGCTATCAATTTAGATGATAATCTAAATGTATTAGATGAGCTATATGCTTTAGTTCGTTCTCATATGGGGAATAGAAAAATGAAGATTATAATAGAATCAAAACTTCAAAATGTAGTGATAGAATCTGCTATTAGAGTAAATAATAGTATTATTACTGAGATAGAGAAAAATAAAGCGATAACAATTTTATAGGACTGGATATGATTTAAAAGGTGAGAAAAAAATTACAACCCTTCTAATAACACTACCCAAAGTCTATCTACCTCTTTATCATTCATAAACATTGTTGAGTTATTTGTAAATAACTCAGCTAATGCTTCTCTATTTATCTCTAAAGTGTGGCTACACTCTTTGTGTGTTGGTAAAAAACCTCTAATGATTGAGATATTACCATTTATGCGAGTAGAACATAAAAAACAATAAATTTCTGTATGTAATCTCCCCTCATATTTTAGAAGTTTTACATAAGATTCTATCGCTACTCTTTTTGGGTTTTGTTTATCCCACTCTAAAGAGGCTTCATTTATAAGTTCAAAATAAAATTTATCTAACTCCTCAACTTCTTTTAGATGTTTATAGAAGAGTGCTGTAAAATCTTGCCATAGTTTTAATAGTTTATAATCATTTATCCATTTGAAGCCTATATGGATAACATCTTTTAGCCTTGAGATAGTTGACTTCGCAGAATCTTCTTTTTCGTAGTCAATTTTAAATCCAAGATTTATAACTCCATGTCTAGCACCATAAAATCTATAAAGAGTATCTAAAGAGTTTTTTGAAACAATAGTAACTATTAGGTCTTCCTCTTTAACCCTATTTATATTTACTATAAATCCTTGCATAGTTTAAATCTATCTATATTTATAACTAATACTCAAAAGGAGTATTAGCTTTGAAGAGAGTTTAATTGCTCTAAAACTTTTACTTGTTTAGCTTGTGCATCTTCAAGTAGTCCACGGTTTTTAGCTAAAACATCTTCTGGAGCATTAGCAACAAATCTTTCATTGTTAAGCATACCGTTTAGTTTTCCTATCTCTTTTGTAAGTTTTTCATCTTGTTTTGTAAGTTTAGAGATGATAGAAGTCAAATCTATAGAATCAGTTGGGATGAAAGATTCACATAAATCAGCGATGTCACTTACAGAGTTTTCTATTTTGGAATCTGTAAACTCTAAAACTTCAACTTTTGCAAGTTTCATTATAAACGGACTCATCATTGTTTTGTCTTTTTCTGAGATGCCATCTATCTTTACAAATGCTTTTTCAATTTTTTGGTTTGCTAAATCTACTAAAACTTTTGCTCTTCTTATAGAAATGATAGCATCCATAATAATTTCAAATTTAGCTTCCTCTTTTCTTTTCTTAGTTTTAGTAGGGAACTTCATAAGCATAATAGAATCACCATCTTCTAGTGATGTTCCAGATAATTCATGATATAAATGTTCTGTTATAAATGGCATAAATGGGTGAAGAAGTTTCATAGCCTCTTTGAAAATTGCTCCAAGTTCAACTATTGAATCTTTATCAGCTTTTGAAAGCTCGATTCCCCAACCACAAAACTCATTCCATAAGAATTTGTACATAACTAATGCAGCATCATTAAATTTATACTCATCAAGATATTCACGAACCTCTTTTGTAGCAAAGTTAAGACGAGATGCCATATATTTACCAAGGTTAGTAGTTAAACAAAACTTTTTCATATCTGGAAAAACATCTAGATTCATCTGTAAATATTTTGAAGCATTATAAAGTTTGTTTGTGAAGTTACGGTTAAGTTCAAGTTTTTCTGTACTCATTCGGATATCACGACCTTGAGCAGCAGAGATAGCAAGAGTAAATCTTAAAATATCAGCAGAATATTTTTCAATCATATCAAGAGGATCAATAACATTCCCTTTTGATTTAGACATCTTATCACCTTTTTCATCTCTTACTAGAGCATGGAGATAGATGTGGTTAAATGGAAGTTGCCCATTAAAATGCTCACCCATCATCATCATTCTAGCAACCCAAAAGAAAAGGATGTCAAAACCAGTAATTAAAAGTGTATTTGGATAAAAATCTTTCATATCACTAGATTGGAAAAGTTTTTCCATCTCTGTATCAGCTTGCTGACCCCAACCTAAAGTTGAAAAAGGCCATAAAGCCGAAGAGAACCAAGTATCAAGAACATCAGGGTCTTGTGTTAGATTCTTAGATGCACATTTAGGACAAGCTGATGGAGAATCTTCTGCCGAAGCAAATTCGTGGTTACAATCATCACAGTAAAATACTGGAATCTGATGTCCCCACCAAAGTTGACGACTTATACACCAATCACGAAGTTCACCCATCCACGAGTTATAAGAGTTTATCCAATGAGGTGGGAAAAATTGAGCTTCACCAGCATTTGTTTTCTCGATAGATTTGTCAGCTACCTCTTTTCTTAAAAACCATTGTCTTGAGATATACGGTTCAACAATGTTTTTACATCTGTAACAATGCCCCACTTGATGCTTATGCTCTTCGATTTTAACGATGAAACCCTCTTCATCAAGTCTTTTAACGATAATATCACGAGCTTCAAGTCTCTCTAAACCTTTGAACTCACCAGCATAATCGTTTAAGATACCTTTCTCATCAAATACAGTGATAAACTCTAAATCGTGTCTTTTCCCAACTTCATAATCGTTTTGGTCATGGGCAGGAGTAACTTTTACAACACCTGTTCCAAACTCCATATCAACATAAGAATCAGCGATAATATTTACTTCTCTCTCTAATAAAGGAAGCTTGATTTTTTTACCTACAATATCTTTGTATCTTGCATCATCAGGATGAACCATAACAGCACTATCACCAAAATATGTTTCAGGTCTTGTGGTAGCCACTTCAACCGAGCCACTTCCATCAGCAAATGGATATGTTATATGGTACATTTTCCCATCATGGTCTTCATGCTCAACTTCGATGTCACTTAATGCACCATCGTGTGTACACCAGTTAACCATATAATTTCCACGAACAATTAAGCCCTCATTGTAAAGATGAAGAAAAGATTCTTTCACCGATTTTTGAAGACCCTCATCCATAGTAAATCTTTCTCTATCCCAAGCAGGAGATACACCCATATGGCGAAGTTGCTCAGTCATAATTCCAGCAGATTCCTCTTTCCAAGCCCAAACTCTCTCTAAGAATTTTTCACGACCTAAAGCCTCTTTTGTAGTTCCCTCAGCAAGAAGTTGTTTCTCAACAACATTTTGAGTTGCGATTCCAGCATGGTCAGTTCCTGGTTGCCATAGAGTTTTATAGCCATCCATTCTTTTATAACGAGTTATTATATCTTGAAGTGTAAATGTAAGAGCATGACCAATGTGCAGACGACCTGTAACATTTGGTGGAGGCATCATAATAGAGAAGTTTTTTCCCTCTTCTTGAATCTCTTTGTTTGCTTCTGTTTCGAAGTATTTTCTATTTTCCCAAATTTTGTAGTATTTGTTTTCTATCTCTTGTGGTTCGTAACTGTTTGATGACATTGTTTTAGCCTTAAATCATAGTTTAAAAAATTGCACGATTATAGCTAAAATGTAGTGAAGATATGCTTAGATAGTAAGTTGATTAATTCCTGTTATTACTTGTTTAATCTCAATTTTGTCTTTGTACATATTTTTATCAGCTTCTTCAATAATATCTACTAATATATCACCCTTTTTAAATTCAGCGACACCAAATGAGAAACTTGCTCTAAATGAACTTTTATATGCTTTTAGTTTTTTTGATATTATATTTTTTCTTAGCGTATTTAGTTTTTTAATTGCATCTATTTTATTTACATTATCAGTAAAAATAACTATAAACTCATCCCCTCCATATCGAATAACTTCCTGAGTGGTATGTTTTAGTTTTGAAGCTATAAAAACTAAAACTTTATCTCCTACAAGATGTCCAAAAGTATCATTTATCTCTTTAAAATAATTTAGGTCTAAAATTGCTAATGTTCCCGATTTAATTAGTTTATTGGAGTTTTCAGCTAAATATGTATCATTCATCCATTTTCTGTTAAAGAGAGTAGTTAATTCATCTTTATAGATAGATTCTTTTAATTTTTCTATCTCCTCTTTTAATATTTTAGTCTCTTTTAGAACTTCAGCAAGAGTTTCCTCATTTTTTTCTTTTATTGCTGTAATCGCTTTATTTGTACTTTTGCTTAGTTTTATAGTACCAGTAGCTACTAACTCTTGCATATTTATAGTATGAGCAATTTTATCGTCAAATAGCTTATCAGTGATTGTTTCTTCATCTGATATATCTATATTATGAGAGTCTGCATTATTGGTAAATATTGACTTATATATACTTGGAGTTACAATTTCCATATCATTTACAGATACTATTGTTTCATTTGTGATAATTTGAAGAGTTCTATCATCAATTTTCATAATTTTCCTAAGTATTAAATTTAATGGAATTTTATCAATGTTGAACTTAAATTCTAAAGAAAAAAACTATATAATCCTAAAAATATTTTACAGGAGTAACTAATTTGCCACTTTCTCGTCTAAATAAAGAGCAGTATGAAGCAGCAACATCTAATTCTTTACAAAATCTTATAATAGCCTCTGCTGGAACAGGTAAAACTTCTACTATTGTTGGTCGTATAGCATATTTATTGGAATCTGGTGTAGTGCCACAAGAGATTTTATTACTTACCTTTACTAATAAAGCTGCAGCTGAGATGGTTGAGAGGGTCGCTATATTTTTTGGTAAAGATGTTGCAAGTAAAATTGATGCGGGTACTTTTCATGCCGTTAGTTATAGATGGCTAAAAAAACATGATAAAAGAGTTGTTTTAAAGCAACAAAGAGAGTTAAAAACTTTATTTAGAAGTGTATTTGAAAAAAGAAATTTTTCCCATATTGATTCAGAGGTCGCACCTTATGGTGGAAATCATCTTTATGATTTATACTCATATTATCAAAATACAGAGCTTTCATTAGATTTTGAAAGTTGGGTTATAGATAAATATCCTGAACATGAACTTTTTTCAATGATTTATGCAGATATTGTTGATGAGTTTGTAAGATTAAAAAAAGAGTATGGATTTTTAAATTTTAATGACTTATTACTTAATTTTAGGGAGATGTGCAAAACGAATGACTTAGGGTATAAAGAGATTTTAGTAGATGAGTATCAAGATACAAATGCACTTCAAGGGACACTTATAGATGCTATGAAGCCACCATCACTTTTTTGTGTTGGTGATTATGATCAAAGTATTTATGCTTTTAATGGTGCTGATATTGGGATAATTGGTTCATTTACGAAGAAATTTCTTGATGCAAAAGTACATACTCTTACTAAAAATTACCGTTCTACATTACCGATTCTTTCACTTGCTACAAAAGTTATAGAGCATAATGAACGGATATATCCAAAAAAACTAGAGGTAACAAGAAATAATAATCCACAAGCTCCAAAACTTTTAATATATGATGAACTATTTGATCAGTATCATGCAATGGCAGCTCAAATTAGAGATACTCAAACCCCAAATGAAGAGATAGCAGTTATTTTTAGAAACAACTCTTCTGCTGATGGCATAGAAGTTGGGTTAAGAGAATTAGGGATACCTTGTAAGAGAAAAGGTGGCACAAGTTTTTTTGATTCTCGTGAGGTAAAAGCCATTTTAGATTTTTATACATTACTTGTAAATGAATCTGATATGATGGCATTTATACATCTATTTGAGTTTGCTCGTGGTATTGGTAGTGCTATGGCAAAAGAGATATATTTAGGGCTTAAAACATTGGGGCATGGAAAAATATTTTATGGTTTGTATGCTCCTGATGAATCTATAAATAACCCTTTTGAGAAGAGAAAAGTTTCTCATCAACTAGGACTTTTTGATGAGTTTATAGAACTTGGTGCAGTTGGAAAATTTGCAAAACTTGGGTTTGATGATAAATTTATGAGAAATCCTATACTAAAACACCCAAAACTTACAAAAGATAGTGGAAGTTTTTTATATGATTTTTATACTTTATATAGAGATATAAAAGGTATAAAAAGTCCTAAAATTATTGTGAATAAAATCGCTTCTTCATCTTTATATAAATATATTTCACTCTCTTTGGCAACAAAAAGAGCGATGTTAAAAGATGGAAGTATAGATGAGAAACAAAAAGAGGAATCATTAAATAGGATTAGTAGAAAAATGATACTTTTAGAGGAGTTATCAAAACCATATAATGAACATGAAAGATTCTTGAATGCTATGATATTAGGTTCATCTGATTTAACACAAGGAGAAGGGGTAAACTTACTAAGTGTTCATGCTTCTAAGGGTTTAGAATATAAAGAGGTTTATGTAGTTGACTTGATGGATGGAAGATTCCCAAATAGAAAACTTATGCAAAGAGGTGGTTCACTAGATGAGGAGAGAAGACTTTTTTATGTAGCGGTTACAAGAGCAAAAGATATTTTATATCTTAGCTTTGCAAAGTATGATAAGATAAAAAAGATGAACTTTGTTCCATCTCAATTTCTTTTTGAAGCTGGATTAGTACCAAAAGATGATGTTTATAGAAATTTGGTAGAAAAAGAACAAGATAAGGATGATAAAAAGTAAAACTAAGAGTTGCTAACAACTCTTAGAAGATTCTATACAAGCTCCACAAAACCATCTACCTTCACTCTGTTCTATAATATACACAACTTTATATTTCACTTGTGAGATACTTTGATAAGCTTCTACATGAGGCTTAATTGTAACAAGTTTATTTTTTAACTGAGATACTGATATATTGTGATCAACAAAATAAAATGATAGCCCCTTATCACATTTATCAAAAAGGTAACAATTTTCAATTGAGCCATCTATGCTTATATCACATTTAACAGGTGGTGAAATTATAGTCCTTTGAACGGATCTATTATTTAAAATAACCTCAAAACCATCACTTAAGCTTTTTAATGTACTACTTTGTTCCATAATTTCTAAGATAATAGAGTCTAATAGTTCAGAATCTTTAAATGTTATTTGTGATTGTTCATTAACATCTAGTAACGATTCTTTTACTATTAAAAGTTCATCGGTTTGTTTGCTAAATTCACTTTGAAATTCATTAATAGAATCTACTGTTGAATTTAAAGTATTTTCAATGTATCCAAAATTATTTTCTAAATCTGCTGTTTTTATTTTTAGTTCATCAAAAATAGTTTTTGTAGAATCTGCATCTTTGGTTACTTTACTTATCGCTTGTTCTATATTGTGGATAACACCTTTGATTAGATTAGCACTATCTTGTGATTTTTCAGCAAGTTTTCTAACTTCGTCAGCTACAACTGCAAAGCCACGACCATGTTCACCAGCTCGAGCAGCTTCAATAGCTGCATTTAGGGCGAGAAGATTTGTTTGATCTGCAATATCAGAGATTGAGTTAATTGTACTAGAGATTTCATTAGAAAGAGTTTTCAATCCATTAATAGAGTTTGCAGTTACTTCCATAGAACTATAAGCATCATCAGTTCTTTGAATATTAGAGTTTAGAACATCTCTACCATCTTTTACACTTGTAATAGTATTTTGTGAATCATCTTTTAAAAGATTCATTTTATCTTTTAGGAGTTCACTGCTTTTATTAACATTACTAATAGAATCCATAGATGAATTAACAACTTCAACTTGTTTAGCAACTAAATTATGTGTTTGATTTATTTTTACTGTTGCATAAGATGCATTATAAGTGATAACTTTTGATTGTTTTACAACATTGAACATTACTGGTTGAAGATTATCTGATACTCTTTTGAGATGCCTAATAACTCTATCAAATTCATTATTTGTAGATGCTTTACTGGTAACTTCCCCTTTTAATTCCTCATCAAGTACAAAAACACCATTTTCAATTTTAAAAATAACTTTTAAAATTTTTGCTATTCTGTCTACTAGTTCAATTTTAAACATAACTTGAATTACAAATATAACAAGAATAATATTTAAAAACCAATTAAATAGCATTAAAAATAGATTTGTATCTAAGGCTGAATTATACTTTTCTAAGTCAATTTTTACATCTTCTACTGCTATAACATTATCACTAGTCCAAGTTGGATGACACATAACACATCTATTTTCAGAGATAATAGGACGAGCTAATATATAATAATTTTTATTATTTTCAACTACAAACTTTTCTTTTTGTTTAATATCTCTATTTTCTGTAAAATAGTCAATTAAATCCTCTTCATAATCTAATGCTTTATTTCTTTTTAGCATTGGTGATGTTGAAGCTTGTTTAAAAAATATTTTACCATTTGATACATCTGTAAATTTTTTGAATACTTCATTTTGAATCACTTGTGGAATCTCTGGACTCTCTCCACTAAAAAATTTTTCGTTTCTGCTCTCTAAAAGAACTCCAGCAAAATTTAAAATAGATTCTGCTTTTGTTTTTAGATTATTCTCATATACTAGTTTATTCTCATTATATAGTTTCCAATATGCTGCTGTTGTTACAGTAACGATTGTGAAGAATATAACTAAGGAAAAAGCTGTTCCTATTTTAAATTTTCTTAGTATTTTAAACATTTTATTACCTTTTTTAGTTTTTCATCGCTTTGATAAATGATTCATATATATCTTCTAACTCTAAATCTTCCTCAAGAACATTTTTATTATCTTTAACTAAGATATGCTCTAAAATAGCAACTCTTTTAAGAAGATATTCAAACATCTCTTTGTTAATATCTGGAAGCATATTGTGCATAAGAGGATCTTTACATCTCCCTTTTTTTATAACATGAGCGGGAATTCCAATAGCAGTTGAAGAATTTGGAACAGTTTTTACAACAACAGAGTTAGCACCAATTTTTGCGTATTCACCAATCTCAATATTACCGAGAACTTTTGCACCAGCACCAATAACAGCACCTTTTCTAACAGTAGGGTGTCTTTTACCATGAGCTAAAGAAACACCACCAAGTGTTACCCCTTGATAGATTAAAACATCCTCTTCGATGATACAAGTTTCACCAATAACTACACCCGTTCCATGATCGATGAAAACTCTTCGACCAATTTGTGCAGCAGGATGAATATCAATATGGGTAAAAATTTGAGTAAGTCCCATTATTATTCTAGCCAATCTTTTGAAATTAGCTTTATGAAGTCTATGTGCAATTCTATGCCATGCGATAGCCCAAACACCAGGGTAATTAAATAAAAAGTCTAATTTTGAAGTAAGGGCAGGGTCATTTTTATAAGCATTTAAAAAATCTTCTTTTATATCACTGTAAATTCCCAATTTTTTTCCTAGTTATTATTTATTTATTTAGTTTCGTAAGTAGCCATTTTGTTTTACATATGTTTCTAATAAAAGAAGTGTATCATTTTTTTCTTTTTTATCACTAAAATCACTATTCAATAAATTATCTTTTAATTTTTTTATAATCATCATCTCATCATAGCCGATAGAAGATAAAATTTTTAAAATATTTTGAGATTCTATCTCATTTGTAATTGTATAATTATCTTCATTTATTTCTATTGTATATTCACTTGGATGTGTAAAAAGATTGTGGTTCATACCAAGTGTTTCTTGATAAGCTCCAACATTAAAAAAACCTAAAAAATACTCCTCTTTGTCTAAATCAATATCATGTAAATATAGTGGTTTATCTGGATTGAAACCTATCTCACCATCACTATCACAAGTAATATCCCATAAAGAAGCACCTCTTTGTGCAGTTGTTTCTAAGTGATGAAGTGGCATAACTGGAAAGTTTTGATTTAATCCCCAATAGTCAGGTAAACTTTGAAAGATAGAAGCATTTATAAGATATTTTTCTTGCAATTTTACTTGTAATTGTTCTAACTCATTTGTGTGATGAGCAGATTTTAAATAGAGTGCTTTTTTAATAATAAGATGAGATAATATCTCACCATTGGAACGATCTTGAAGATCAATATATCCTAAATCAAAAAGTGTAAATAGAGATTCAATATGATCTAGTGCATCATGCAAGTATTCTATACAATTTGAGTTATTTAAAAGTGCATTTAAATCTATAAGTTCATTTATTAGAGGAGGATTTATTTTTTTAAAACTTAAAAGTCCTTCATGATAATCATGAGAAAAAAGTTCAAGAACAGGTGTGATAAGTACAGCATGGGATGCTACGATAAATCTTCCAGATTCAGTAAAAATATTTGGATGTTTTACATTTTTTGCATCCATAATTTCACCAAGTAAGAAAACAACACTACTTGAAAATTCTTCAATTGAATAGTTTCTTGATTTTCCATGTGAGTATTGGTCATACTCAACTGCTAAACCACCACCAATATTTATATTTTCTAATGATGAAGCACCCATTTTTCTAAGTTCAGCATAGATATTTCCAGCTTCTCTTAGGGCTTTTTTAATGGGAGCAATATCTTCCATTTGAGAGCCAATATGAAAATGAATCATACTGAGTTTATTAATAAGTTGTGAATCTTTTAAAAGCTTTATAGCACCAATTATTTCAGTAGCAGTAAGACCAAATTTTGCATCCATACCACCACTTTTAGCCCATGTACCACTTCCAGAGCTATGAAGCCTAACTCTAATTCCAATATTTGGAATCTTTAGTGATCTCTCTTGTGCTACTTCAATGATAGTTTGAAGCTCATTAATTCCCTCGATAGTTATAGTAATATTATGACCACTTTGAGATGCGATAAAGCATAGTGTTATCATCTCTTTATCTTTGAATCCATTAACTGTGATATTTGAGCCAATAGTAGTTTTGAGCATCGCTAAAACCAATTCTGCTTTACTTCCAGCTTCAAGTCCATAGTTGTACTCTTTGCCTTCATTTACAACAGCATTTACAGCATGGGGAAATTGGTTTACTTTTAGTGGGAATACAGCATTGAAACTACCTTTGTAGTTATTTTCTTTTATCGCTTCATTAAAGTTTGTATATAAACTCTTTATCTGTTTTTTTATAAGATGTGGGAATATTAGTAAGATAGGACCTTTAGAGTTGTTTTTACGAATCTCTTTTACAATATTTAGTATTGATGGTTTACTTTTATAATTTAGCTTTATAAGACCATCTTCAATAATAAAGTTGTTATTTGCCCAAATATCTATACCAAAATCTTTCATTTTAATCCCTAAATATGTAGTTTTTGATGAAAATATTTATCAATATCAAAATATATTTCACCATTATGATTTTTAAAAGTAAGTAAACTTTTGTTTAACTCTTTCAGATTTTTTACACCCATAACAGATAAAACAACTTTCATGCTTTTAATAAGATTTTGATGGTAGTTTCCAATCTCTAATCCTTGTTTTACAACAAGATAAGAGGCTCTTTTTTTCTTATCTTGTGTTGCCATTCCAACAGGGCAGACATGAGAACCAAAACCTGAACACATTCTAGCTCTAATACAACCTCCACTCATCATAAATCCTCTAGCGATTCCAATGGCATCAGCACCCATACACATAGTGATAATAGCATCATCAGGGGTAAGGATTTTACCACTAGCAATAATTTTTACTTTGTGACGAATCTCATATTTTTTAAGAATTGTATCAAGAACATAGAGTGCATTATTTGTTGTAAGACCAACAGATTCCATAAGCTCAAGAGGGGCAGTAGCACTTCCCCCCTCACCACTATCAACAGATATAAAGTCAGGTAAGCTTTTACCATTTTCGAATCTTTTTGCCATCTCTTTAACCATCTCATCAACAGCAGTTGCATCAGAGATAACGATTTTGAAACCAACTGGTTTAGAAGATAGTTTTTGTAATCGTTCAACAAAATCTAAAAGATGTGTAGTTGAATCAGCAAAAGGAAATCTATTTGGGGAAAATAAATTTTCACCCTCTTTTACACCTCTATAATAAGCAATATCAGCAGTAACTTTAGAACCAGCAAGTTTACCACCAGTTTGTTTTGCTCCTTGAGCAATTTTTATCTCTGTCATACGACAAAATTTCATCACTTTTTGGTATCTTAATTCATCAAATTTTCCATGTTCATCTCTAACACCATAAAGTCCTGAACTCATTTGAAAAATCATATTTGGAATTTCAGCAGGAACTTCTTTTGGAAAATCTTCAATTTTTGCTTTCCAGTTTACACGAAAAAGTACATGAGATGTTGTATCGTAAATATATGTGTTTTGAGTTTTTTTGTTTAGTAAAACAGTTCTATACCATTTGAGAGCAACTTTACGGTTAAATAGTTTAGCACCAAGTTTAAATACAAACTCAGCGATGGGTGTACTTTTTACAATCTCAAGATATTTAGAGTTGTTTAAATCTGGTTTGAGTGTAAAAAGATGATTTGATGTAAGTGAACCCTCGCCAGTATTTATTGTAAGATTTGAATTTGCCCCAGCGATAGAGAATGAACGAACAGCTTCTGGGCTTAAAGCACCATCACTCATAGCAGAACGAACAATAGGGGTATTTGATACAAATGGATATTTTCTATCTTCACCAAAAATTACACTTGTATCTTCATCAACTTCATCTTCATTGAGAACATTTGTAGAGTGTTTTATTACAAATCTTGCAGTCGCAAAAGGTTGAGAAACTGAAAATGATTGATAGTTTGGTAAATCTTTGGCTGCTTTATAAACCCAATCAACTTTATCTTTAGATTCATAAAATGTTTCTTCACCAAAGTATTGACGCATTGGTTCTCTAAGCATCTCTAAAAGGTATCTACCTCTACCAATAACAGGGTAGTTTATCAGTAAAGAGTGTTTTCTTTGAATATACTTGTCATAAATAAAAAGGGCAAATATAGCAACAATTATAGCGAGGATAATAAATTCAAAAAAATCTATAAATAGATTCCAAAATAGATGTAGTAAATCCATTAAAAGTCCTTCATATTAAGAGTTTGTTCTGTTTTATCTTCTAAGTTTTTGATAGTGATAGTACCACTCTCAATCTCATTAGAACCAATAAGTATAAAATACTTAGTATTTGCTTTGTCAGCACCTTTTATATGATTCTTAAAGTTTTTAGCTTTATAATCAATTATTACTTTATCCGTTTGTCGTTTTCTTTGAGCAAGTGAGATAACTAAATCAATACTCACTTCATCCATTGCACCAATATAATAGCCATCTCTTTTATTTTCAGGCATAACAATTAATTCCATAAGTCTCTCTATCCCCATAGCAAAACCAACAGCAGGGGTAGGGCGACCATCTAAAAACTCTACAAGTTTGTCATATCTTCCACCACCAGCTATTGCACTTTGACTTCCAATATTATCACTTACAAATTCAAATGCAGTTTTAGAATAGTAGTCTAGTCCACGAACAAGGTTTGTATCTATCTCATAAGCGATTTCATTATCATCAAGAATCTTTTTGAGTTTTGTAAAATCACTTTCACAAGAATCACAAAGTGAATTGATAAGTTTAGGAGCTTTTTCATAAAGTGCCTGACATTTTTCATTTTTACAATCAAGAACACGGATAGGATTAGTAGTTTTTCTTCTCACACAATCTTCACAAATTTCATCTTCTACAGATTCTATATAAGATATTAAAGAATCACGATATTGAGGCATACAGTTTGAATCACCTAAAGAGTTTAGTTGAAGTCTATAACCGATTCCACATCTTTTCAAAATATCGGCACTCATCATAATCATAGTAGCATCTTCATATACAGAATCTACCCCAAAACTCTCAACACCAAATTGGTGAAATTGTCTTAGCCTACCTTTTTGTGGTCTTTCATATCTAAACATAGAACCATGATAAAAGAAACGGTGAACCCCACCAGCTTTATCTAATTTTTTCTCAATAAAAGCACGAACAACACCAGCAGTTCCCTCAGGACGAAGACAAACATCATTTTCACCTTTATCAGTAAACTGATACATCTCTTTGCCAACAATATCACTAGATTCACCAACAGATCGTTTAAAAAGAGCAGTCTCTTCTAAAAGGGGTGTTTCAATAAAATGAAAACCATACTTTTGTGCTACATCAGTAGCTATGTTTATGAAGTAAGTAAATCTTTCATAATCCTCACTTAAAATATCGTTCATCCCTCTTAGTGACTTAATCATTAATACCCTTTATTTTTATTGGGAGAAGAATACCATCTTTATTATTATAATTGTATAATTTTAAATAATAAAAATAGAGAGAAAAATTATGAAACACAACTGCCCACTATGTGACAATGAAGCTATACTTTTTTACAAAGATAAAGAGGCTTATTATAAATGTAATAATTGTCTTGGTATATTTGAAGATGAAAAAGATAGAGTTAATCTAGAGCTTGAGAAGAAAAGATATGAGATGCATGATAATGATGTAGAGGATAAAAATTATCAAAAATTTGTTTTGCCAATTACATCATCTATTTTGAAAGATTATAATAAAGATTCTAAAGGTTTAGATTTTGGGGCAGGAGAGGGTCCTATTGTCTCTAAAGTTTTAGATGATAATGGTTTTAATATAGTTCAGTATGATCCATTTTTTCATATAAATATTGAACTATTAGATTTTAAGTATGATTATATCGCCTCTTGTGAGGTGATAGAACATTTTTATCAGCCTAAAAAAGAGTTTAAATTATTAAGAAGTATGTTAAAAAAAGGGTCTAAGCTTTATTGTATGACTGAACTATATAATGAAAATATTAATTTTGAGACTTGGTATTATAAGAAAGATCCAACACATGTGTTTTTTTATCAAAAAGAAACATTTGAATATATAAAAAAAGAGTTTGGATTCTCATCTCTTGAGATTGATGGTCGTCTTGTTACTTTTTCTTATTAATGATTACATTGTATAATTCAAATATGAAATCAATATACATTAGTTTATTAGCTATTTTACTTACCACCGGATGTAGTGATTCGTCATCACAGAAAAAAGTTTCTTTAATGGGAGATTATGGAAATGGAGTGAATAAAAACTCTATTGCATATAAATCAAATGAAAACCAAAAAGATAGAGATGCTAATGTTGAATTATCCCAAATAGATTCTACTACAAAAATAGAGATTGCTAAGATAGAATCTAATAATAAATTACTTATTGCAAAAGTGAATGCTGATGCAAAAAAAGATGTTGCACATGTAGATTCTACAACTAAAATTGAAACAACTAAAATAGATTCACTTACTAAAAAAGAGGATATTCAAAGTAATCTTTATATAACAATTACTTTAATTTTAATTGTTGGGTTTGCTTTTGTTTTATTGTACTTTAATAATAAGAAAAATAGAGAGTTGAAAAATAAACTTCATCAAGACAATCTTAAACATGAACAATTATTAAAAGAGAGAGAATTTGATGAAAAACGATTGCATAAGATGCTTGATTTGGTAGGGGAGGGTAAACTCTCTAGTGATATGGCTGAAGAGATAATTACATCTATTACAAAGCCAAAACAAAATTTAATAGAATCAAAGTGATATAGAATCGTCGTAAGGATCCATATGTATAAGTATATGGGTCTGTTTATCTTTAAATAATTCCCTTAAATTATTTTCTATATTATCAGTAATTGCATGAGCATCATAAAGTGAAATATCCATATTGAAAACAGCATGAACAGAGATAAAAATATCAGAACCAGCTTCTCTAGTTTGTAAAAAATGGTAATCTGTTACTAAATCTTCAGAAGTTATAATTTTTACTATTTTTTCAATATCTTCTTTTTCAAGGGAAGCGTCTAGTAACATTAAAATCCCCTCTTTAATGATAGGGATAGCAGAGTAAACCATATAAAAAGCGATAGCAATACCTAAAATAGGGTCAATAAGTTGCTCACCAGTCATTGCGATAAGTCCCAATGCAAAAAGTATAGCACCATTTGAGAATAGGTCTGTTTTGTAGTGGAGAGCATCTGCTTTTATGACCATATTGTTAGTTGTTTTTGCAATTTTATTTAAAAAAATAACTAAACCAGCAGTGATAATAAATGATGCAATCATAACCCAAATACTCGCACTCATATGATTCATCTCTCTGGTATGAGTTATCTTTACAAGTGCTTCATAGAAAATAAAGGTAGCTGATAATGATATAACAACACCCTCAATAACAGCAGCTAATGGTTCTATCTTACTTCTACCAAAGTTAAATTTATCATCAGCCTCCTTTTCTGAGTTACTGAGTGCAAAATAGTTAAAAAGTGAAACAGTGAGATCTAAAAATGAATCTATTGCCGATGCTAAAACTGCTACTGAACCACTAAGAATTCCAACTGTCATTTTCAGTAAAACTAATATACCTGCAACTGATGTGGAAACAACAGTTGCTTTTCTTTCTAATCTCATAATATATCCTAAATTAATTTAGATACAATTGTATTAAAATTTCAATATAAAAAGAATAAAATGAACTTACAAGAATTAAGAAAAGATAGAGAAAAATGGATGACTTGGAAAAATATAGCACCACTTAGGGATGCTTTAAATAATTTAGAAAATGAATCATATAGTGTTGAGTTGAGTGATATAGTAAAAATTGAATCAGATTCTATTGATAAAGAGCAAATTTTAAGTACAGCTAAACTTATGATGCCTTGGAGAAAAGGTCCTTTTGAAGTTTGTGGAACTTTTATAGATAGTGAATGGAAAAGTAATATTAAGTATAATTTATTACGAAAACATTTTAATCTAAATAATAAAAGAGTAGCCGATATTGGGTGTAATAATGGTTACTATCTATTTAGAATGCAAGAGGATAATCCAAAATCTTTAGTTGGTTTTGACCCTTCTCCTTTATATAAAACACAGTTTGATTTTATAAATCATTTTGTAAAAAGTGATATTGTTTATGAATTATTAGGTGTAGAGCATTTAGAATTTTATGAAGAAAAATTTGATACTATTTTTTGTCTTGGTGTTTTGTATCATAGGAGTGATCCTGTTGCGATGTTAAAGTCTTTATTTAAAGGTTTAGATAAAAAGGGTGAAGTTATTTTAGATACTTTCTATATAGATGGGGATGATGAGAGTTGTTTATGTCCAAAGTCCTCTTATTCAAAGATTCCAAATATCTATTTTGTTCCAACTATAAATGCTTTAAAAAACTGGTGTTTAAGAGCAGGATTTATTGATTTTGAAGTTTTAGAGACTTCTAAAACAGATGCTAGTGAACAAAGAAAAACAGAGTGGATAGATGGTCAATCCTTAGAAGATTTTTTAGATCCAAAAGACAATACTAAAACAGTGGAAGGCTACCCAGCACCACAGAGAGTATATGTAAGATTGATAAAGGATAAAAAATGAGTAAAAGTATAGAAAATGAAATAGAAAATGAAGAGGAACTTGAATTAGAAGAATATGGAACAGATAATAAAGTTTTTTTACAAACACATGATAAGATAAATGTATCTTTAAGTGGAGAGATAGAGTTATTGGAAGATGGTTATGTTGAAATAAGATTGGTTACAACTGCTGATATGCTTGCAGATCACTTAGGATTAATTCACGGTGGCTTTATTTTTTCAGCAGCTGATTATGCAGCTATGGCAGCAATTAATGAAAAGAATGTTGTTTTAGTAGCAGCAGACACTCAATTTTTATCACCTGTTAAACTTCATGATGATGTTATTTTTAAAGCAAAAGTTCGTCATAAAGAGGGTAGAAAAAGAAATGTTCATGTGGATGGTTTTGTCTTTGATATAAAAGTTTTTGAAGGTGAATTCAAAACAGTTATAACAGAGAGACATGTTTTAAAATTAAAACTTAATGAAGATGAAGAGGCACAAGAGTTATAAACTACTAATCCAATAGTCAGCATTTTTTTGTTCTTTTTTAATGGTTGTTGTGCCACCATGCCCTGGATATATAGTTTTATCGAAATCTAGTGTTTTAAATTTTTCTAAACTTTTTTTCATATCTTCTGGATTTGAATATGGAAAATCTGTTCTTCCAATAGAGCGATCAAAAATGAAATCTCCACTAAACATAGAATCTCCAATCTCAATAGTTGAACAGCCTGGGCAATGTCCAGGAAAGTGACGAAACTTTACTTTTACACCATCAAAATCAAACTCTTCATTATCTTCAACTTCAACATCTGGTGTAGATGGTGGTAAACCCTCAACCCAAGAACTCTCTTTTAAAAGCATAACATCAGCTTTTGGTGTATAAAGTGGTATATTTAATTTTTTTTGTAGTTCATCATTTGACCATACATGATCAAAATGACCATGTGTATTGAAGATTCCAATAGGATTAGTTACATTTTGCATAACCCATTCAGTTGCATCAACCCCTGGATCAATAATAAAATCTTTTTTATCTATACTCACAATATAACAATTTGTTTGATACATACCCATCGGTTTTACTTTAATACTCATAAATACCCCTGTTTTTTGAAAAGATTATAACATTAAACTATAAAATTTGAATATACCAACGATCTATCTGCTATAATTCTAAAAATATAAATTTTGCAAATTTGAGGATTTTAAATGACATATGGCGAGTATTACTATTTAGTAAAATATGATATGCGATTAAAGAATGGTGTATGGGTTACAAGTAAGCCAAAAATGACAATACCTACGAGGATGCCTAAAAAAGATGCATTGGTTTATTATACTAATAAATTTAGACTATATTGGAAATCTATTGATATGAAAAAACAAATTAAATATACAGGTTCTCATTCAAAATAAATTAGATGGAGATGCTATTTTATATGGGAGTTATTCTTCTTTTTTGTACTATATCTGGATGGATAAGTCAAAAATTAAATATTTCTCAAGTTGTATCTTATTTAATTCTAGGTCTATTAATTGGACTAGAAATATTAGACATTATCCCCTCTCAATTTGTTCAGAATTCACATTTAATTATTAATTTCTCTTTATCTCTTATTGTTGTTCTTATTGGATTAACACTTAAGTATTATTCACTTAATGAATATATAAAAGAGATTGTATATATAACACTTTGTATGAGTTTAATTAAAGGTAGGTTTGCCTCAAAGGTAAATAGTTTTGAAAAATAATATATTTTCACAGATACCAATGAATTTAAAAGATGAAGTTTTTGAAGAATTAATAACTAAAGAATCTTTAAAAATTGAAAGAATAATTTCAAAAGGGCATATAACACCAAAATCTAAATGGTATAATCAAGAGAATGATGAATGGGTGATTTTACTTAAAGGAAAGGCTATTTTAGAGTTTGAGAATAGTGCAGATATTGAGTTAGATGAGGGTGATTATATAAATATCCCAAAGTATACTAAACATAGAGTATCTTGGACAATTCCAAATGAAGAAACAATTTGGTTAGCTATACATTATTAAAGTATTGAATTGAAATATTTATTATTTTTATTTTTAATTATTACCACTGTTTATTCCAAGGAAAAAAATATGAGTATTTATGATTTTAGTGTAAAAACTATTGATGGAGAAGAGATATCAATGAGTAAGTATAAAGGTAAAACTTTACTTATTGTAAATGTAGCTAGTGAGTGTGGTTTTACATCTCAATATGCAGGATTGGAAAAATTGTATCAAACATATAAAAATAACAATTTTATGGTTTTAGGTTTTCCATCAAATCAGTTTGCGAATCAAGAACCTATGAATGAGGATAAGATAAAGTTTTTTTGTCAAGAAACATATAATATTCATTTTGATATGTTTTCTAAAATAGATGTAAATGGAGATGAAGTATCACCACTTTTTAAGTTTTTAAAAAAAGAGCAGGGTGGATTTTTATGGATGGATGAGATAAAATGGAATTTTACTAAATTTCTAGTAGATTCTAATGGAAATATTATAGATAGATATGCACCATTTACAAAGCCTGAAAGTATAGAAAAAGATATACAAAAAGTTTTAAAGATAAAATAGATGAATAAATATTCCCAAATATCAATTTGGGAAAATAGTAAAATAAGTTTATTGAATTACAAATTCCGTAAAATATATTCCTTTTATTTGACCGTCACTAATCATAGCATTTAATACATCCATGATTTGCCTTTCTACTTTGTTCTTACCTTTTTTAGATGAGATCTCTTCTAGTGTTTTAGATGTTAAGATTCTAATAATCCTATCTCTAAGTACAGCTACTTTAGCATCTAACTCTAGACTTAACTCTTCACCCTCTAGTTCAAGAGACATAGTTACTTTTAGGTATCTACGACCAGCATCACTTTTTAAATTAACAGTAAAAGAATCTAGTGGATACATAATTCCAATATCACTTAAAAGTCTTTGTGTTTCTGTATCTAATGAACTACTGCTTGATCTTCTTTTGGGTTTAGTGGTTTTTTCCACCTGTTCTTGAGGTGCTGATGATACATTATCTTCTTCATCATCTCCCATCAATAAAACAGTAACAACACCACCAATAACAATTATTAATACTAAAACAACTATTATTATAATCATAAGCATATTACTAGATTTTTTTTCTGCAGGTGCCTCTTCTGTTTTTTCTTCATCTGCCATGTTTTCTCCTTTAGATTATTTACATAATTAAAAAATTAATTATATTTTTTTTGTTTCACCATTTAGTAAACTTTTAAGAGGTAAAAATTCGTAAGTATCAGCATTGTAATAATCTATATGTCCATCTGCTATATCGTAGTACCAACCATGAATTGATAAATCTCCATTTTCAAATCTTTTTTTTACATTAGGATATGTTAAAATATTTTCAATTTGTTTTATAACAGATAATTTTTCAGTAAGTCTTAGTAATTCTTCTTTAGGTGCATTTACACCAAGACTTAATATTGCAGATGTTTTAGCACTCTCTCCAAGCTCTAGCCATTTTTTTGTATGAATTAGTAATGGATCATCTATTTTTTCAAATAGATGTTTACACGCACCACAATGTGTGTGTCCACAAATTATAATCTCTTTAACTTTTAAGACACTTACGGCATATTCTATGCCTGAAGCTGTTGAGTGAAAATCTTCATCTGGTTTATATGGTGGAACAAAGTTACCTACATTTCTAATAACAAAAAGATCACCAGGGTTAGCTTGAACCATTAAGTCAGGAATAACTCTTGAATCTGAACATCCAATAAATAAAGCATTGGGCGATTGACCACTATTTACTAAGTCCAAAAGAGCTTCTTTATTTTTTTTGAAGTAAGTTCTAAATAACTTATTACCTTCAGCATATTCTTCTAAATTCATAATATTCCTTTATTAATTTTAGTTACAAACTTTTATATTTAACTCTTTTATTATTGCTTCAAATATTTTTCCAGATTCTCTATCTAAATCATCATGATATTCAATAACTAAAACTTCTCTTCCTTTAGATATTGAAGTAGTATGAATCTCCGGTTGTATATCATATTTTAGTATAATTGAATCAATACAACTGTTTACTTTTTGTTTCTCTTCGTTATTTGCATAAGCTATTGATAACCTAGAGAATCTCTCTTCACTTCTAAATTCAGCATCTATCATTTTTTGCCTTTTATTTTATATTTGTAGAAGTATACAACGATTAGTTTTATATTTGTATTTTAAATGATTAAATTAGTACCATTCAAGTAATTTTGTAACTTCATCCACTATATAAGTTTTTATTGTTGTTTTTTCTAAAGGTTTTTTAGCTAATAATACTTTAGAAATATTTTGCATTTCTGCCTCTTTTAGTCTAGAATCTAGAGAAACTACTTCCCTTACATCCCCAACTAATGATACTTCACCAATAAATATTGTTTTTTTTGATATTACACGATCTCTAAAGCTACTTAATATAGCAGCTAAAACTGCTAAATCAGCAGATGTTTCTGTGATTTTTATACCACCTGTAATATTTATAAATACATCATATCCAGATAATGGAATTTCCAGTTTTCTTTCTAGTAAAGCTAAAAGCATATTTAACCTATTATTATCAAATCCAGTCGCTTGTCTTTTTGAATTAGGTGTATGAGATTCAGACACTAATGCTTGAACTTCTAAGATTATTGGGCGAGAACCTTCCATAATAACTGTTAGTGCTGAACCAGCTTGTGTAGAATCTCGATTAAAGAATCTTGAAGATATATTAGTTGCAGAAATTAAGCCTTCAGTTCTCATCTCGAAAACACCAATTTCACTGGTTGAACCAAAACGGTTTTTAAATCCTCTAAGAATTCTTAGCTCTTGGGAAGAATCTCCTTCAAAATACAAAACAGTGTCTACCATATGTTCTAAAACTCTTGGACCAGCGATAGAACCCTCTTTTGTAATATGACCAATAATAAAAATTGCAATATCTCTCTCTTTTGCAATTCTCATAAGTTCAAAGGTAATTTGTCTAACTTGAGTAACCGAACCAGGTGCAGAACTTACCTCTTCAGAATATAGAGTTTGTATAGAATCTATAATTAACATCTCGTAATTAATATGCTCTAATTCTACTAAAACTTGTTCTAGTTTAATCTCATTTAAAAGATATAAATTGTCTTCATTTGCATCTAAACGATTCGCACGGAGTTTTATCTGTCCAGCAGATTCTTCTCCTGTAACATAAAGAACATTTTTATTTAAAGAAGCTATATTTGATGCTATTTTTAAAAGTAGGGTTGATTTACCAACACCGGGACTACCCCCTATTAGAGTTAAAGACCCTGGAACTATACCACCACCTAAAACACCATCTAATTCAACATCAAGTGTTGAATATCTATACACATCAGTTTGAGTTATTTTATTAATACTTTTAGCATTTGAAGTTTTTGATGATGTTGATTTTGTCTGTTTAACAACTTCTTGTTGATGTTCATTTAATTCAAGAAATGAATCCCAAGAGCCACAATTAGTACACTTACCCATCCATTTTGGTGTAGTTAGTCCACAGTTCTGACATTCAAAAAGTATTTTTTTCTTAGCCATATAAGATTCCT